>VMHT01181068.1_pt1 | contig 10715 bp, 9 predicted proteins | sample 4693611 | NCBI WGS metagenome assembly VMHT01 (sample SAMN12280063, study PRJNA550983) | marine metagenome | isolation source: seawater sampled from same location over 5 years 0.02-0.2 micron viral filtrate | place: USA: collected off the coast of southern California halfway between the port... ... | reverse complement strand
TTGGAATTTTTGGAATTCCAAAACCGAAGAAGAAATTACATCCATAATCGATTCCAAAGAATGGGAAAAACCTTCCACAAAATTCAAAGAAGGTGGTATCTTGGAAAATTGTATTACAGTTGAAGATAAGGTAGAATAAAAAAAATATAATGTAAAACAAAAAGATATGACAGAGGTTATAGACTCCTATAATTTTTTTATAAACACAGACCGGAACCAAAACTCGGACGCGGCTGGAGACAATGCACATTTAAACTTGGGTTTGCAACCAATCACGTGTGGAGATGACGAATTTATTCGTTTGAGTGTTCAAATGTTTGCCATGCGTCGATCGTGGACAGACATAAACAGCACAAATGCAAAGTTCAATGTTTTTGTACCCGAGGGGCCACCACCGCAGCATGAACCTGGAATGAATATCACATTCAGAAACAAGGTAGAGGCGGAGTTACCACACATTGATACAACAGGCGATGCTGCTTCTTTGTACGAAGCTTTTATGATCGCGCTTGAAGAAGCATTAAAGGAAGGACAAAATAATAACCACCAACGTTTTAAAGTAAAATTTAAAACGTTTGCACAATATGCACAATATATGGGTATGACCGATGAAATGCCGTCATTAAAAGAAGAAAACCCACCATCATTTGCAGCAAAAACACTTACTTTTAAGAACAAACTGCAAAAATACAAAGAAAACTTCTGTGTTATTTTAGAGGACACTAAGTTTAATGAAGGACTACAGTACCCCCCATTGATTCAATGCCCGATTAGCAAAGGCGATTCATATTTGCTTTTTGGAGGGCGTCGAGTTTACGACGAAACGCTACCAGAAAAAGAAGATACAGCCGGTGGCAATTTGCAAGAAGGCTATTCCCACAAGACACCTGTTTATATTGAGGACGATAGAAGTATATTTCCTGAAAGTGAACAAAACCCTCGAATGGACACTAATCATAAACTTCTTCTTCTTGAATTTCCGTACAATTTCAGCTATGAAACTCAAAAGATGATTTACATTACTACGTCGCAGGTCAACAATAACATTGCGACGGATTCTTTCACGGCCGGCAGTTCAGACACGCGAAAGGGCAGTATTGAGTCGTCTCAAATCATGGCCGCTGTAAAGATGCAACACGATTACCTTGAATATACCGCCGGAACAGATCACAATTATTTTGTTAACTTCACCACCAAGCAAGCGAACCTTATTAAGTTCAGCATTGTGGACTGCTTTGGCAGGCGATTGCCGTTGGCGGACAAGGATCAAGCACATCTCGGGAATCGTAGCTTCGAGATGTGCGTGAGAGTCGACCGATGCAGACGCGTCGGAAAACATCCATACGACCTCGAAACAAAGCCGACACCCAAACCAACGCCTCCGCGTTTGGCAAACGGTCCTGCGAACACACTGCGCCACGGTATTCCAGGGTTTGGACTCAATGTCCCTGGTCAAATGTACGGCGATGGGTACAAACCGGTTTTCGAAAATTAAAATATTTTGTATATATAAAATAAGACAATGGGAGTCTCTCCTCAACTTTTGTACTTTTGCGAACGTCTAAGTGGCTTTAGCACGAACTATTTTAAATTGGAAGCGGCTCAAACAACGGCCAAATCGAATTCCATTATTTCCTTCGATCTTCCTTCAAATGCTCTTTTGAACCTCGAATCATTTACCGTGCATTTTAACGCAGATACTACCTGCGATGGTGAAGTTAACGCCCGATTGCCGCCGGTCCGTGATTTGGTGGAGCGATGTGAAGTGTCATGCGGAGGTGTTATTTTGTCACAGGGAAATAACTTTGTTAACGTTTTCAATGAAGCGCGCTCCGCACTCACGGGCGAAGAAGCCAGCTTAACAAGTGGAAACCCCATTATGTCGACTATATATGACATGTTGACTGGAACGACAATTGGAACCCATCATGAACAAACCGGTAAGCCCGTCGACGGAACAAATCAGGTAACGCATTTGAAGGGCCAGACAGCGTATGCCATTCATGGTTACGAACTACCAGGTTTTATTGAATCAGTGCAACCGCGCATTTTTGACACCTCAATTATTCCTGACCTGAGGGTTCGTTTGTACATGGCGACAGATAATGTACTGACGCAATCACCATCGGGAGTAGCTCAAGATCATTTCTTTGTGAATAATACACCAACTGGCACGGGATGGGGTGAAGGAAATGACATTAATAAAACGGCGAAATACTCGCTATCAGATATTCATGCAAGCATTGAATGCATTTCCTTGGCAGATATGAGTTATGAGAATGTTATTGCTTCAACGATGGCAAATCAAGGTTTCCTCGAAGCCCCGTTCAAGGCGTATCACACTTTCCAAGACACGCATACCAATACGACTCGTTTCAGCATTGCTGCTCAGTCCATGGATCGTGTGTGGTTGGCTTGGAGAAGGACAGCGTACGACAAACAAGACACTCCTGCATTTTATTTAAGCGAGTTTGTCGGCCCCAAAGAACAGGATATGTATAATACACAAGAACGTAAGGGTAAATCGAAGTATTTCACGTTTTCAGAACCCAAAATTCCTCAACATTTGTCACAAGTACAGGCTGCAAAAGTCGCGGGGGAGTTTAATACTGCCAGAGGGACTGGTAACAAAAAAGCTCCCGGAAATCCGTACCCTTCATTGGAAGGTTGGAAAATGCAACTGCAATTGAACGGATCATATGTCCCCCAGTATTCTGCAACCGTGCAAGAAATGTACGACATTTCTATGAACAGTTTGCCGGGCAGGTCAAAGAGGCATCAAACACTTTTGCAATACAGAATGAACAACTGTGTGCAGTGCATTCGCCTGAACATGGTTGATTCGGAGTTTTCGCGCACTTTGTCTGGCTTGGACACTCGAGCAGTGAACTTGGCCGGCTTTGTGAGGACTGAAAACTCTGACGAAGCAAGTTTGACTGTATTTGTCGAAACCACATCCACCCTACGCATTGGGGCGGGTCGTGCAATTGAATTGATTGCTTAAATTAAAAAAAAATAAAGCGTATAAGAAAAAGTAATGCCGTCTCTACACACGCAAATATACGCGGGTACAAGAGGTACAAAAGATGCACAAACATTGAGAACTATACCTCCTGCAGCGTGGAGACGTGAGGTGCAAAACAGACCAGATACGCAAGACCTGCATCACGGCAACGTCGTCGGGCCAGATGTTTTAGCGAGTACCATAAAAACAAACTTGGGTGTTCGCGGCGCTTTGCCTTTAAAAGGCGTTGAAGGTACGTCTGTGAACCAGCCGGACGCCCTCCGCGCCGCACCGATGCCGTACGCTGGAGCGCTGTACCCGCACACTGGCATAGCAAGAAACGAGCCAATTGGATTGGCTTACTTAGACGAAAAACCAACAAGTAGGACACCGATGAAGGTGGCGGATTTTTTTTCTCCGGAAGGAAATTCGTCGTTGGGTGCACCAAAGTAAATTTTATAAAATAATTGCTAGATATATATATCGATGTCTATTTACAACAACCGAGGAATTAATATACACAATACGGCTATTGGTTTTACCGGTGCCGAAATAAAGGACGATAATAATCTTTACCTGACGTCAACGAACGGAAGGCAAACACTGGTCGGGCCGGTCGTGGGTCCACAAGGAGACAAAGGAGACACCGGCGTAGGCTTTACCAATGCGGTACTGAAGAACGACGGTAATCTCCAATTGTTAGATAGCAACGGCGATACTATTACTGTCGGACCAGTAAAAGGAGACAAAGGAGATAAGGGGGACACGGGGACGCAGGGACCTGGTTTTACACACGCCCTACTGCAAGATGATGGCAATCTCGTCTTGTTTAAAAACGACAATAGTATTCTTACTGTCGGACAAGTGAAAGGAGCTCAAGGAAACAAAGGCGATAGAGGAGACAAGGGGGACATGGGGATGCAGGGACTTACAGGACCACAGGGGGAACCAGGAGACAAGGGGGAACCAGGACCACAGGGGGAACCAGGAGACAAGGGGGAACCAGGACCACGAGGGTTTGGGTCAAATTATCCGTTAGTAACCTATCATAATGAAACCCTTTTTAATCTATCGCCTATGAACGAAGTGCAAGTCGGTGACACTCCATTCGACATCACGAAGATGAGATATGTAGTGTTATTTCAAATAATTGATGGTGAATATATTCCTAAAAAAGTTTTTATCTTGTATAACGTTAATACTGACAAAGATGTCTTGAAACATCCAATTGTTATTCACCTATTTGATGGCCAGTTTTACAATCAAAGTGAACACCAAGTCGGTTTATTGAAACTGTTATCTTTCACATCTGCAGATACACGTTTAGTAGCTGGTGATAGACCGTTGACTGGGTTAATGGAATATATTAAAAAAATTAATTCTGATGGAGAAGGAGAGTTAACACTAGGGGAACAAGAGGACGATGTCTTAGATTCAGAATTAACTATTACTACAGATTTTCTTTTTGGTGTTTGTGACGCAACGTTAATCTCTGGCACCTTTAATAGTGATCCAACACAACCTTTAGCTGTTACGACCCAGCTTACGACCGATGAATCATCTTTCAACGTTGCAAGAAGCGAAGGTACCCCACCTACAACATTTGACCTACATTTTGATAACAATGGTGGTCTTATATTCCAATACCCAGACGCAATACAATTAATATCAGGACTAGCGGAATCAGAACCACCAGCGGAATCAGGGGCCCCTAATAATTTCATTGCTTATGATTTTCAAAAACCAACTACAATGTTTAATCAATCATCTATGAAAAGTGTACCGGTCGGTCTCGGTGAATTTGATATCTCAACGTTCAGACATGTGTTTGTGAATCTTGATAAATCTCCAGATATGAAGCCATCGTTTCTCTTTTACAATGTAAGTGAGGATGTACATCTCTTAAACCATCCAGTCGTAAAATCGATTTTTCAAAATGAATATTTAACTGAGCTAGGAAGAAACAATGTTCGTATTTACAAGATAAAAGATTTAAAAATTGAAAGTTCACTTTTTGAAAGTGATGATGATGGTATAAAAGAATATATTCTCACAGATGAATATTTCAGAGATATTCAATTGAATCAGGATGAGAATACTTTGTCGTTAGGAGACAAAATGACGATAGAAGATTCTATAGAATTGAGGATGACAAATTTTTTTGGTGTTTGCGACGCACAACTCCATGAACCTTTTAATGAAGAAATACCAGTTGATATGGAAACGAATGTAGAATCTGTGAATGTTATGATTAAACAAAATTCTTCGTCAGGTGATTCGAGTTACAACATTATAAGATCTTTTGCTAGCCCACATACAGTATTTGATTTGAATTTTACTTCAGATGATGTTCTTGTATTTACATATTCAGAATTTGTACAAAAAATCCCTCTTCAAACAGAACGAGAGAACAATTCGGATTTCAAAGATTTTCCGTTTGTAACCTATTATAATGAAACCCTTTTTAATGTATCGCCTATGAACGAAATGAAAGTCGGTGACACTCCATTCGACATCACAAAGATAAGAGTGATATTGGTACAAAAAAATGGGGGTGTATTTTATAAAGTGTTTTTGTTGTATAACGTTCTTACTGACGTAGATGTCTTGACACATCCAATTGTTAGGCACCTATTTAATGAAGAGGTATACGAACAAAATAATGATTACCAAGTCTCATTATTAAAACTTGTCACTCTTACATTTGAAGATGGCAAAACGCACAGAGGAAAATTTGAGAGTGACTATCTTTTTGATGGTGCAAGAAAGATTGTTGGGGATCTAGAATATATGAGAAAAATTAGTCTTGATGCACAAGGAGCATTGACACTAGGGTCAGAAGACAACTCGCATCAGACTTTTTGTTTTTTTACGACTCTTCTTTTTGGTGTTTGTGACGCACGTTTAATCTCTGGCACCTTTCCTAGTGATCTACCACAATCTTCAGAAGAACTTGATCAGCCCTTGGTCGTATCACAAACTTCTCCCGAAGAAGTCCCTGGACAATTAACCTATCGCGCTGGCGAAATATCCTCTTTCAACGTTGCAAGAACCGAAGCCACCCCAGATATAGCATTTGACCTACATTTTGATAACAATGAAAATCTTATATTCCGATATTCAAACGCAACAGAACGAATAATGGTGAATTCTTTTGAGGACTTAAATACGAGGACGGCTTCGCTTGAAACACTGACGGAGTCGATTCGGGGGCAGCTGAATGAGCTTGAAACACTGATGGAGATGGTTCGGGGGCAGCTGAATGGGTTAATACAAGGTCAGGAGCAGCTGAAAGCGCAGGTGGATGGGATTCAGGATCAGCTGAATGGGCTTCAGGTGCAGCAGGTCGCAAGTGGAGAAGAAACTTAGACCAACGGCAACGCGACTTAAAAAATAACTTATAAAAGTAAAATGGAAAAACCTTCAGAGAAGGACTTATATTTGAAATGTTTATGGGAAAATTCTCCAGCTACGCAACGACAGAGGATGAGTCAATATAAAAGATTGCGATTGTTTAAGGACGTAGACTTAGAACTTTGGACAATTGACGATGCTTTCAAATTTCTTATGACAAAAAAATCTGTGAACACACAGTACAACTTTATTGCAATATTTCTTAGGTTTCATCCGGACTGGAGGGAAGAATTGCAACCGTACATAGATGAATTAATAAGTGAGAGGAGCAAATGCGCTGTAGCCAGAAACCGCGATCAATTGGAATGGTTGCCTCGTAAAGTAGATTTAGATAATCATGAAGACATGTTGTTTGATCAAGGCAAATGGAAAGAATTTATTATTTCCTATTTGTTGACTCATGTCTACTGTCGATCTCAGGATATACAGGCGTGGGTCAAAGACGAACACCAAGCGTTGGGATATGAAAATTACCTCGTACGCTACCCATCATATGTTGAATTTATTCGGAATAAGTATAAAACGGTTAAGACTTACGGCCCAAAGCGGTGTATAATACATGACTCTCGGTTTCAGTATGCGTTGCGTCAATTAAACGCAAACGATCGAATTGCTTACTCAAATGCGGAAATAAGAGCAGCAACTTACAAGAACATTGGTGAGGGTAGTTATTTTAAAATATGTACATTAGATACATGTGAAAACGGGCGGAACGTACTTAATATTATTAACCACATGAGTAAAAGTAGAGGGACTGATTTTTCTACTATGGTCCTAAATTATAATTTACAGAATTGAGTAATAAAATAAAATGTATAAACAAACACAAAATGCCGAGGCGCAGGGCAAATGATATCGACATTAGTGAACCGGAAGACCTTATAGGGTCTGCGAAAGTCGTTTTGAGTATCAAACCTCACCCAGTGCTTCCGCACCTAAGTAAAGAATTTTACAGACTGAAACTAGCATCAAATGAAAAACTAGAATGTGCAGTTTGCATGGAACCTATAAATTGTATACACTGTATCTCCCTTTGGACTTGCGGTCACGCTTTCCACGCCAGCTGCACAGAGCACTGCACCACCAATCGTTGCCCTCTGTGCAACGTTTAAACAGTGGGATTGTATGGAAACTCACACTGTTCACAGATACTGCGCCATAGTTTATCCTGCTCCACTTGCCGATCCCATGTCTTTGGACCATAAAGATGAAAGGGGGCAGGGTCGACGCCTACTAACTCCATAAGTCGAATCGTCACAAACCCGTAGCTCATAAAGTTTTTGCGCCCAGGACAAATTTGTTGCACAGCGATCTCAAATGGTGTTTGTATTTCCATGAACAGTGTTTTCATTTCTTCTTCCAAATGCCTGTCAATCGTAAGCTGTTTCTTGCCAGTAAAGCGTAGAAGAATCGATGGGATAGAGTGAAACATTCGGCTCATTTTTTTCTCAGACAGTGCTTTGCGGATTTTTTCGTACGTCAAATTACTGGTATTCATTCGGTTCTTCACACACCACGCTTTGATAGCTTCGACGGCACTGTCGGGGACAGCTGTCAGCTCTTGTGCTTGAATTCGCTTTAAAAAGTCTGAAAAATGCCCTTCCCGTTTGTACGAGTTGCGAACGACATGAGGGAGGGTATGACGGTACCCTAATGAATTTATACCCCCAAACTGGGCATACACCACGATGCCACAACCAGTGCATATATAGCAATCGTCTTCTTTAAAATATTCAGCGCACCCGCACTCCTCACAAGTTTGGTCCATGACTTTTGAGCCGAAGACGTGCAATTCTTCACGGGTCAGATACGCAGGCAGTTCTTTCGCAAGTTGTTCTGTACTCTCGATATACATACTTTTTAGTAAGAACGTATCACGATCTTCTGGAGGTGTACGGTCATATATACGATCCAAGAGACCATGAAAAGTAGTGCGAACGTCCCGCATAGAACAATTAGAAACATTTTAATATAAATTATAGAAGAAAAAAGAACGTTCTGCATAGAACATCTAAACTCCCAACAACAATCTCATCGATTTTGGCAACTCTGCACTTACGGACTTAATATGGAAGCGCTCCTTCTGGACATGGCACGTTGCGTGGAGACGTTGTACCGCATATCGTGTATCACTAAATGACTTAGGAACCGTGACCAAGCCCTTCCGAAATTCTTCGATTGTCAAAGGGCCGTCGAACAATTGAAGAACTGACCAATGGGGTGCCCTGGGAATGAATACTCTGCAAAATCGAGTACTGTTGTCGAGCCAGTTTGCGTAGGATGTAAGTAGACCAGGGTCGGGGGCCGGTTTAATGCGGTCAGTGCCGCTTCTAGCACAACTAAAACTGCAGCAAACGCCAGGAGCGAAAGTAAAACCCGTTGGAGTGCGTTTAATCGGCACACCAATGGCCTCGGTGTTAAAGGGGTGGCAACACCAGTAACAAGCGCTGCCATTATTTTTCATATGGTTCTTCTAATTGTTCTTCTAATTGTTCTGCAATGCTCGACTCCGACGGCTACCTGACCACATATCGTGTAGAGGAGGTGCGTGCGATTCCCCTCGTCGAGCAACGTACGCCGCAATGGTTTAAAGCACGACACAGCCGCATCACCGGATCAATCGTAGACACTGTGCTGGGTACGAACCCGTACCAGACAGTGCACCAACTCGTCGCGGAAAAGGCAGGAGTAAAGTCGACATTTTTTGGAAACGCGGCCACAAAGCATGGTAACAAGTACGAACCGGTCGCAACGCAAAAGTACTGTGAGCTATACGATCGTAAACACGTCGAGTTGGGGGTGGTGCCCCACGCCACTGTCGACTTCTTGGCCCATTCCCCAGATGGCATTGCTCTGTCGAAGACTTTGAAGCCAATTCTCATCGAAATAAAATGCCCGCTGACCAGAAAGATTGAACCAGGCGTCGTCCCAAAATACTACATGAATCAGATTCTTATGGGACTGGAGGTATTTGACCTTGAAGAAGCCCATTTTATTCAATTCAAGCCGGCCACATCAACTACAAAAGGAGAATTCGACGTGACCATTGTATACAGAGACCCAGACTGGCTGTCGAAGAACCTGAGAACTTTTGGTAAGTTTTGGGAAGCGGTTGAAGCATACAAAACCCACATCATGCCTATTTTCCAAGAGGAGTTTGAAATTATGCATTAAAATAACAAGTACAATAAAAATGGTTCTTGAAACAATTTTCCCGCTTTTTTTCATATCGCTCATAGTAGCAATGTCGTTTGAACTGCTCCTCAACGACTTCAACCTGCCCGAACTGCCCACACTACCAGTTCTCCACCTAACCGCGCAATCAAACCGTATCATCCGCCACTTCAGGGGAGGCAGGCAACCAGGCGCAATAGACAAGAAGCAAAGATCTGTAAAAAACGCGGAAGAGCATCTTAGAATGTGCGAACGGAAGATGACACAGGCTGAGGCAGGTAAGAAGGTGCCGTGGCAAGTCATGTACAACAAAACACCCCACCTTGCCATCATCGAGAGGGTCGACTGGGAACGCAAGAGGATCGTCTTTTTGCTTCTTGTTCCAGAGGACTCCATGTGTACCTGCGCCCGCTCAGTCTACGTGTTCACCGGAACCCGTCCTATTTGTGTCTGTGCTGTCTGTGGTGAAACGGGTGTGTGGCAGCCAAGACGCGTTTCTTACACGCCCAACACGATGAAGAACTGTGGAGCCCAGGCAGTGCATCCTTTTGACGCACCGGCCGGGTACCCTGTCGCCGAGCTGCTTGTGAAGTATGTACACAATGAGTTTTAAAGCTGGCGCAATGCGCGGTTCAAGTCACACCTTACAGCTTTAAGTGACTTGTTACAACACTTGACTCTGAGCTCGTCGGCTCTCTTAACAAACACGCGATCGTGGTCGCTTGGCAAATAGCCAAAGTTTCTGTTTTGGTGACACTGGAAGATTCTACGGCGGTCGAGCGTGGTCGGCACCTTTATCGGGTTGATATCAAGCCACATCAGTAGTAGGTCGAGACGGGTGTTGTAGTTGACTCCGGGTTGGAAGGGGTCTGAGGGAGTGCGACTGGTCACCATGGTAGCCGGCTCGTAGTCAGTTTGTAAAAAATGGCGGGAAAAATCGCGGGAAATCAACATCAGGTTCACACTATAATTTTTTAGTCTGTCCAACGCGCGGAAGGGACCCTTGCAAAAAAGTGAGTTTTGATGTGAATGGAAGTAATAATTTACTGTGAATACAAAACATAGAGCAAAAAAGTGAGTTTATAGGTGTGAATAGAAAATGTACACTGTGAACAGTTTCTAT
>VMHT01102940.1_pt1 | contig 10715 bp, 8 predicted proteins | sample 4693611 | NCBI WGS metagenome assembly VMHT01 (sample SAMN12280063, study PRJNA550983) | marine metagenome | isolation source: seawater sampled from same location over 5 years 0.02-0.2 micron viral filtrate | place: USA: collected off the coast of southern California halfway between the port... ... | reverse complement strand
GGTGACTTTGTAACAATTGCAAGTGTCAGTGGTGCAGTAGGTGGTATCTCTGCAGCTAACTTAGAAGGTGAGTTTGAAATACTCACAGTCCCTAATGCTAATACATTTACTATAGAAGCAAAAGCAGCGGCTAGTTCTGATGCTACAGGAGCCACGGCCAACGGAACATATCAAATCAATACAGGATCAGCGACATCTATATTTGGTTACGGATGGGGTGCATCTACATACGGTGCCTCAACTTGGAATACAACTAGAGAAGGATTGACAGGTGGTCAAGGTGTGTTACTTGAGTCAGCTAAATGGGCTTTAGACAACTGGGGTGAAGACGTATTGGCTTTACAATTTAATGGTGGGTTATTTTATTGGGACACATCTGGAGGATTATCTAGCAATAGATCTTCAGTTACTAATGTCTCTAATGCACCTACAAAAACAAGGTTTATGTTAGTATCAGGCGATGACAGACATGTCATTTGTTTTGGTACAGAAACAACAATTGGCACATCATCTACACAAGACAATATGTTCTTGAGATGGTCAGGTCAAGAAGATCAAAATGTTTGGACACCGACAGCAACTAATACAGCAGGATCAAAAAGATTGGTAGATGGTAACTTCATACAAACAGCAGTACGATCAAGAGGTGCTGTTCTTATATGGACAGATACAGCTCTATATCAAATGCAGTTTATTGGACCACCACTAACTTTTGGTTTCAATCAGCTAGGTTCTGCTTGTGGTTGTATAGGATTAAATGCAGCTAAAGATGTCGGTGGTGTATCGTTTTGGATGGGCACGGACTCATTCTTTCTATTTGATGGTGCAGTGCAAAAGATACCATGTAGTGTACAAGACTATGTATTTGATGATTTAAATGTAAATGCTAAGCAAGATATATTTTGTGCAGCTAACACTGACTACAATGAAGTAATGTGGTTCTACCCTTCTGCTAACTCACAACAAATAGATAGAGTGGTGTTTTATAATTATGCAGAAAATCTTTGGTATATAGGATCATTAGCTAGAAGTTCATGGGCTGATCGTGGCACATATGATAATCCTTATGCTGCTGAATTTAAATCTACAGATACAACTGCAACAATATCTACAATTACAGGACTCAAAGCAGGTAGAACATTTATACATCTACACGAGTTTGGATCTAACGATGATGGCAGTGCTATGAACACACACATAGAATCTGGCGATGTTGATATAGCAGACGGAGATCAGTTTATGTCTATTGGTAGATTGATACCTGACTTTAAATCACAAGCAGGCACTGTAGATCTTACAATTAAAACCAGACCTTATCCTAATGGTACACAAAAGACACACGGATCTTTTGATATTACAACTAGCACAACTAAAAAAGATACAAGGATAAGAGGCAGACAAGTGGCTGTAAGAGTTGCTAGTGATGCCATTGATGACAATTGGAGATACGGTACCCTTAGATTAGATATTAAACCAGACGGAATGAGAGGATCATAATGTCAAAGATACAAATACCTAGATTACCACAAGCAACACCAGAATATAGTCAACAACAACAAAACACATTAATACAAACATTAGATCAACTAATATTTTTATTAAACAATACATACACACCAGAAACATTAAGAGAAGAGGATGAAAGGATTAGTTGGTTCTTATCGTAAATGGCTAATACATATACAAACTATAAGGCTATATTAACAAATACTAATTTGACTACATTGTATACTGTACCTGCAGAGACTACAGCTATTATAAAATCAATACATGTAGCTAACGTAGATACATCAAATGACTGCGAAATATCTGTATTCTTAGTAGATTCTGGTGCAACTAGTTACACATTACAAAAGAGTAGAGATATAGAAAAAGGATCTACACAAGAGATATTAGCTGCAGGTAACATCAGTCAAATTTCAGCAGACTCCCATACTGCTACTGCTACACCTTTGATAGCAAAAGAGTCAGAGATAATAAAAATACAAGCTGAGAATGCTAATGATTTACATGTAATTCTTAGTGTTTTGGAGATAACATAAACATTGCAAGGAGACTAAAAAATGAGTATAAAAGAAGATACAATCGTTGTTGCTGGGAAGACAATTCCTAAGATAGATGTAGAAGCTACTACAACTATTAAACACGCAAAAACAGGTAAAGTCTACGCTTCTGACGAAGAAGCAACCAAAGACGTTCAAGATCCTGCCACCGACACAACAGAAAATGACATACAAAAAGATGTCGCTATTAAAGTAAACAAAATGCCGGATATATTCGGAGGGACAAGTTAAACATGGATTATAGCATGCAACAATACGAAACTGGTGGTTTGGGGTCATTCCAAGCTGAGGTTTCAAAAATTGCAGATTTAGGTAGATTCGAAGATGCTTACATAGCACATGTCGCTGAAGGCGAAACAGTTGTGCCTATGGAAGTTCTTGATTCGAACCCTAAACTAAAAGCAATGTTGTTCAATCAAATGCTAGACATGGGTATTAACCCTGAAAGATATATTGTAGGTAATGATTTTAACTCTATCAATCCAGTAACAGGACAACCAGAGTTTTTCTTAAAAAAGATTTTTAAAGGTGCTAAGAAGGCACTAAAAAGTATAGCACCATATGCTGGCACTCTAGCTGGTTTAGCTGGTGCAGGACCCATGTACTCTGCACTTATTGGTGCAGGTGTACCATTGTTAGCTGGTAGTGACGCTGGAGATGTTATTGCTGGAGGCATTGGAGGATTTGGTGCAGGTAAAATTATGGGCACTAGTGATTTCTTTTCTGGATTACCAGCACCAGAGACTGGCATATTTGCTGGTGGTGAGTACGGTAAATTAGGACAAAATTTAGGGTTACAAAGTGCAGAAGAGAAAGCAACTTTTGATCAAATGCAGGCAGATGTAATGGCTAATGATGCATTAAACTCAGCTGAAAAAGTAGAACAATTAGAAGCAAAAAAAAAATTATATAAAAAAGGTATATTTGATAATCCAGTTGCCTTGGGCACTATCGGAGCCGCATCTTTACCATTAATAATGCAAGGTTTAAAACCTGAAGACCAAGGATCAATCGAGGATAAATTTCCTGGTTTTTATAGTTTGTACCCACAAAATACTTACTATGGTCAGTTTGGTAATCAAATGCCTATGGCCGCTGATGGTGGTATCATGGACTTAGAGTATATGGATAAGTATGCTATGGGTGGAGAGTTTCCAAGAAGACAAGGTCAGATCTCAGGACCTGGTGGACCTAAAGATGATTTAGTTCCTGCAATGCTGAGTGATGGAGAGTTTGTAATGACTGCAAAAGCAGTAGACAATGCTGGCGGACCACGGGCCATGTATGACTTAATGAATAAATTAGATCCAGAATCATCAAGAGGGGTAGGTATGGCATAATGGAAGAGATAATTACTTATAATAGATTAGCACCTTATATAGAGGAGAGAGGCAAACAGTTATTAACTTCTACATTTGGAGATCCTAACGCTGTAAAACAGCCAGGCGAATCTGATGCAAACTTTCAAGCTCGTAAATTAGGTAGAGCAGGTGTACCACAACCAATAGCTGGTTTTCAAGTAGCAGGTCTATCTCCCGAGCAACAACAAGCATTAACCATGTCTCAACAAGGCATAGGTCAATTTCAACCTTTCTTAGATCAAGCTGGAGCCACAATAGGTGAGGGTATACAAGCAACAAGAGGAGCGGCTAGAATGTTTGCTCCTACTGCAGAAGGAATACAAGCTTACATGGATCCTTATCAACAATCAGTTACACAAAATGCTTTAGCAGAATTAGATAGACAAGCTCAATTACAACAACAAGGTGTCGATGCACAAGCAGTATCTGCAGGTGCTTTTGGAACAGAACGTGCTGGTATACAAAACGCTGAAATGGCCAGAAACTTACAAGATATAAAATCAAGGCGTATATTTGAAGATTTATCAAGAAACTTTCAACAAGCACAGCAAACAGCACAACAATCATTTGAGGCACAACAAGGTAGACAATTTAATGTTGGTCAACAGTTAGCAGCACTAGGTGGTCAACAAGCTGGACTAGGTCAATTGCAACAAGGTTTAGCAGCGCAAGATGTTGCACAATTGCAACAAGCTGGTGGATTAAGACAACAACAACAACAAAATACTTTAGATGCTATGAGAGCTACGCAACAACTTGCAGCTCAAGAGCCTTTTCAAAGACTATCATTTGCATCTGGTATTTTAACAGGAACCCCAGCATCACAGATGGCTGTTCAACAACAACCGTCAACTAGTCCACTAATGCAAGTTGCTGGACTAGGGATCATGGGTCTCGGAGCATACAAAGGACTAAATATAGGTAATCCCATAGGATAAGCATGAGCGTACTTGATAGAAAAATGTTCAAAAAAGTAGCCAAGCTAAGACATGGTGGTAATCCTTATATTAATCATAACACAGGACTACCAATATCACCTATGACTAGTTTAGCTGGTGGTATGAATCCAGTTGATACTAGTGTTTATCAAACAAATCAATATGCACAGCCACAACCAGAGACACCGTTACAAGATGATACATATCAAGGTATTGTATCTGGCTTAAACGAATTTCAACCAATAGCAAATACATTTGCAGATACTCTTTTTCCAACAAAAAGTGCAGAAGAATATGCAGAAGAGGCTAGATCATTATATCAAAAAGATTTTACTGCAGAAAAAGCATCTATTGAGGCACAAAAACAAGCAGACGTAGCATCTTCATTAATAAATTTTGGTGCTAGGTTACTTACTGGTAGGGGTAAAGCACTTGATGTTTTAGGACAAGCAGCACAACAAACAGTGCCTGAATTTTCAGCAGCTAGAAGAGAAACTAGAAAAGAAGAGGCGGCAGTCAGAGCAGCTGAAAAGGGTGTAGAGGCACAAAGAAGAACATATGCACTAACTAAACAACAAGAAGACGCTGTCAACAGAGCAAATATCGTTAGTCAAGCCATGTTTTCTAATTTAGGTTTTTTACAAGAATTAGGTAAATTAAAAAAATCAAACGAGCTAGATAATAAAAGTAAATACAAATTAGTAAAAGATAATGCCACAAATTTAAATACAGAAGTAACCTTAGAGGCTTTTAATAAAGATTTAGAATTACCTGAAAACGAAAGAAGATATAGTCTAGCTGTAGATTATCAAGCACCTTTCACTGCATATGATAAAATTGTAGGCGAGAATAGATTTTTTACAACGTATGAGGAATTTGCAGTAGCTAATAGTGCAGAACCAGGTCGTTACGATGATAAAAGAGATTTTAGAGAAAAAGATTGGAAAAGAGTTATAAACTTATCTACAAAAAAAATTGAGTTTGTAGAGTCAGATAAATTAGATCCTAGCGTACATGTTCCAACAGACAACACAGATTATATATTAGCTTTTGATAATCAAAATCAAAATAAATTAGTTTACTTACCAAAAGATATGCCCGTAGATGCATCTAGATACACATTAAAACAGGATGCTGTTGAAATATTTAAGGATTTTGTAATGGGTAGTTTCACACATCCACAGTCAGGAGAATATGGTAATTGGCAAATTAAAGAATTAAAAAATGGTGAGTATTTAATACCACAATTAGATGCTGAAGGTAACGCTATTTTACAAGCTAATGGTCAACCTACATGGGTACCAATAGGAACTGGTATAGCAGATTTAACAGTTAATCAAAAAGTTGCGATGACAGCTGAGGATGTTTTACCTAAGAAGGCACTTACAGAAATGTTTTCTACTATACAATTATATGATCGTAATATTGGTAGTATTGATACTGTTATAGGAAATCTATTAGCAGATCCATCTACTGCTGGTTTACCTGGATTATTACAAGATATTAAACAAAGAGGTTTTGGTATGATAGCAGACTTATTAGCTGCTGAAGATCAAATATCTATTTTAACAAATACGTTGCAAAATGTACAAAGTAGCTTTGGTGATGGTAAAATTGAAACTGCTGAGGGATCTGGTGAATTTGTAGATGTAAATGCTTTCTTTGATCCTGATAATCCAGCTTCACAACAATTTTGGGGTGAATTTAAACCCGAGCTTGCAGAAAACAGAGTTCGTATTAATGCTATTGCATATGCTCTAGCGAGAGCCAGAAAAGCATCTGGTAGATTAAACTTGGATGATATCAGAAGAGCTTATGAAAGTTTAAAAATTACAGGATTTATTGACTCTAAAACAGTTATTGCAGGATTAGTAACAGTACGTGAGGAACTAAGATTAGCTAATAATGATCTTAAAGTTCTATATGAGTTTAACAAAGGAACTTATCCTAGTGGTTACGTAACTTCAGGTACAATTAACACACAAGCAGTTCCTAAAATGGCTTATGATCCTGACACAAAAGAATTTACAACTATAACCTTACCAGATGAGATTAAATAATGGTTGATAAATATTTCCAAAACCCTTCTAAATTTGAATACAACTCGAAATGGACTTCTCCCATACAAGAAGAATATAAACAGTGGTTGAAAAAAAATCATCCTGGCGATTATTATGATAAATTTGGTGGTAAAAAACCTTTTAATAGATTATCTAAATTTGGTAAAGTAAAAAAGATAGGTGGTTATGCTGGTTTAGCATCAGTCATTTATGAACTAGGTAAAGAGATATTAGATTTTAGTGGTAACATACCAAATGATTTAGAAGAAAGAGAGATTTTAAGAAGAGGTATACTTATGGATAATGTGCCTAAAATAGTCATTGGAGAAGATGGTAAATCAACTTTACAACAACCAGATCCAAAATCTTTAAAAGATCATTTACCTTACAAAAAATATATAAATGATGGACCTAGTGTGCCTATGAAAGGTATGGATGAGGTTGAAGGCGTTGATTATATTTGGGTTGATCCTTATCAAGAGTTGTATGAATTGGATACCGAAGGGTATGAACTAGGTCAGTTTGGGTGGACAAAAAAAGTAAAAAAAGGATTTTTACAAAATCAAGCAGACATTACAGTTAGAGATTTAAAAGCTATATCATCAGTGATACCCCCTGAGATAAAAGAAGTTGGTAAAAATGTTGTTGCTATAGCAACAGGTAATACAAAGATGATGGAGGATTAATGGCTGAACCAGGTGTATTTAGTTTAAAAGAAAAGTTTCCTACTATGAATTTAGAGGAGACTTTTGCAATTCCTGCTGATGTTTTAATTAATATTTTTGGTGAGAATGACATAAAAATACAAGTTCCTGATATTGATAATTTTTTAAATCCTAATGATGTTGGCACAAGAAAATACGAAGATGACAAAATGTTATTATTACAACTTGTCAACAACATTAGAAAACAAAATGGAATTGATACTCAACCAACAAATACATATACAGATGACCAATTAAAAGAAATTAAAGCTTTAAAAGATTTCCAAAAAGCTAAAGAGATAGAAAAATTATACATAGAAGATCCTTTACGACAAAAAAATGCTGCATGGCAAGAAAAACTAGAGGCTGACAAAAGAAACTGGGCTACATTTTTACCAAAAATTACTGGTTTAGGTGGTAAAGGTAGAGAAGATTTTTCATTAGGTGTTGATGAAGCATTGAATTATTTTGGAGATAGTTTCATGGGCATAGCAAATACTACCATGCGTTTTGCACCTGACGTAAATAAACAAAATGTAAGTATTGCTGGAGATTTTTTAAGTTTATTACCTTTATATTTTGCAGATAGAGATGGTTTATTAAAAGGATTGACCGATCCAAAAAACAATCCAGTTGCAACAGGAACTGTAGCCACAGCAGCAGGGGTAGGAGCCTATACAGCAGCTACTGCCTATGATGGTATGAATGCTATTATAAGAGAACTAGAAGGTCTACCAGATCCCGAATTGTCATCTGAGCCTAGAGTAGAAAATTTAATACATGCTAGAAACAGTATGATATTTACTGGTGGTGCCGCAGCTTTAGATCCAGTATTTAAAATGATGAAAGGTCTAGCACGTTGGACATATGGTGTGCAAAAAGGCACTAACGCAGAATATTTAGCTCAATTATCTATACAACAAAAAATACCTTTTGGTATTGCTAATGTAACAGATAGATCATGGGCAAAGTGGTATGGTAAAGTTATTGGTGTATTCCCACTGATTGGTACAGATTTGCGTGCTAATAGAGCTAACATTATGTGGTACAGTGATAAAAGAGTTATGGAAAGTCTCAATGAGCTAGCACCTTTTGCTACTATTATGGATGCAGGTGCACTTTTAACAGACTCTGCACAGAAAAAATTTAATAAATTTGCTGGTTTGTCTGCATTTATGTATGACGATTTTGCCGCAAAAGCTAAAGCATTAGATGATGCTATACCATTAGCGACTAATGATTTTGGTCAATCAATATCACAAGGGTACATACCTACTTTTAGGGTAAAACAGTTAGCAAAAAATTATGTTGATGATTTAGGTCGAGGTAAGATTACCTTAGAGGGTGGTCAATACATACCAGGTAATGCTGCAACTTTAGGTGGTTTTGAAGATCTATCTAAGTTTGAAAATCTTTTATTGTCTATGAGTGCTCTACCAGACTATCTAAATGCTACACAATTTAGAGCTTTACAAAAACAACTTAATACAGCATGGGGTGAGTATTCATCAAAATTTGGTGTCAAACAAGTTGATGATATGGCAACTCAAGCTAGGTATTTTAAAAAAGCTATGGAACAAGGTTTTAATGACATAAATGAGTGGAGAGTAATTACAGGGCAGGGTGGCGAACCAGATGAAGTAATTATGCAACAAATGAATTTAGTTAAAAGTTCTTTGTTGAGAGCGAATGAGATATTTGGTTTTGGTGCAAATACATACAAAACTCCTGTAGCTCAAATGTTTAAACAAGTTGATCAAAACATGTTTTTACAGGGTAGTCTACCCATGGAGGGTTATATTTACCCAGATCAGTTAGCCAACACTGTTTTTGATGCATTTTTTAGAAACCCAAGTGCAATGGCAATTAATGATTTAGCTGCTATCACAACTAGAAATGCAAAAAATCCTGATCTTGATCCTATCAATATATCAGCTAGAGCTTTTTTGGGTGACTTATGGGAAAACTCAAGTCAAGCAGTAGCATACAACAGAAAGACAGGAGCCGTTGAATTTGGTAAAGCAGACTTAACGCAAAGAGTTAACATCGCAGGTGGAGGAGAGTTTGGTATATCTTTTAATCAAAAAGATATAATGACAGTAAATGTTTTTGATCCTGCTAGATTTAGGTCACAATTAAAATTAGATACAGCACAAGGTCAACAATTTATGACCGCACTCTATGCAAACACTTTAGGTAAAAATGGTAAGCCATTAGGTACAGAGGGTGGTAAGGCTGCTGTCAAAGATTTAATGAATTTATTAAAAATAGCAGAAATTGGTTACGCTAATAAGATAGCAGAGACTTCACAATTCGTTGCACGTAGAGCAGGTCTTGCAGGTTTTTCAGGTATAACAGGTGCTTTCTTAGCCACTGGTGCTGGTATGAGTCCTTTAACTGGACTTGGTATTGCTTTACTTGCTAAGCATCAAGCTAAAATTTTGTCTAGTCCTGATACATTAAAAATGATGGTAACAACAATCGATGATACAGTAGAGATGAAAATTAGAAGAGCTAATGCAGTGAAATTAGCTAGATTAATTTTAGATGATCCCGACAATGAAAAAGTACAAGGACTTGATTTTGAAGATCCAGAGGCTGTACTACAATATTTATTTACAAATGAACTAACTAATACATCTCAACCAGAGGAAGATGTAGAACCAAAAACATATGAACCTACCTTTCCAAGACCTAACGCACCTGAAATAGGACCTGTTGAAAAAGGTGGCGTTGAACAATTTATGCAATCATCAAACAATATGTCCAATGAATTTGTTACTAAACCTACACCTAAATTTGCATCTAACAGTATGTCTAATCCTTTTAGACCTGTCGGTGGTGCGATGTCTGATGCTAAACGTGCAGCACTAGCTGGTGGTGATTTGTATGAAGCCATTGCAACAGCTAAAAGAGGTGGTAGTATAAACAAGCAAGGCATCATGTTCTTTGCAGGAAGGAGGAAACCATAATGGCAAAAAAGAAACCTTTTAAAGGTCTTGGAGGTAAAAGTTTATCTGATCTTAGAAAAAGTATTGGTTTAGATAAGGATAAAAGTAAAGCTAGTACGACTAAAAAAGAAAGAGATAAAAATTTACCATATGATTACCAGAAAGATGTTGTTGAAAGAGCTAGTGTAGATGAAACAGGCCCTAATGTAGTGGTTGATTTAAATCGTGGGAATTTTAAAAGTGATTACAAAGCTCCAGAAACTCCTTCTACTTTTGTTGAAGATTTAAAAGATGCTTATAAATCAGGATTATTTACTGGTGGCACAAAAACTAAAAATTTTATGGACAAATACGGTCTAACTGGAGATCAAATTAGAGATTTAAGAGTGGGTATAGATCAAGGTTTAGGCGTAAGAATTGGATCTGGCGGTGGGGGTAATGTTTTACAAGATGTTGTACGTGACCTACGTAATGCAGGTACTCTTTCTTACTCTGACACTAGAAAACAACCTTTATTTGATAAAGCTGAAGGTATCTTTGAACCAGGCATGACTAAATATGATAGAGACCCTATGACTGGTATTTTAGGTATGGCTCCTCTTGTAAATTTAGGTATTAAAGGTATGGATTTAATAGCT
>VMHT01062969.1_pt1 | contig 10716 bp, 4 predicted proteins | sample 4693611 | NCBI WGS metagenome assembly VMHT01 (sample SAMN12280063, study PRJNA550983) | marine metagenome | isolation source: seawater sampled from same location over 5 years 0.02-0.2 micron viral filtrate | place: USA: collected off the coast of southern California halfway between the port... ... | reverse complement strand
CGCTCGGCCCTCCCTATCCTCATTGTGACCGGGCTTATCACGCTCGGCCTGATGGCTCATTTGGCCACTTCTCCACCAAATTTTAATACAGATCTCGGAGAATTTGCGCCGGACTCAGAAGCCAATGATGCCCATGAACGCATCCACGAATATTTTCCCAATGAAACCCGTCCGCTGTTCATTGAAGTCACCGCTGATGACGGCTCAAATATACTTTCTATAGAAAATATCAAACTCATGGACCAGCATCTTTCTGTCATCGAAGATGAATCTCGTGCTCGTGGGGATATGATTTCGGTATGGACCACTGCTCCGGGGATTGTTCAATTGAGTTTGGACGAAGAAGCAGATGGCATACCGTTGGCAAACGTCACCTCTTGGGAGCACATGCTGGAATTGATTTTCGAGGACGACACCACATGCACGATGACAAGCGATGACCAGTTGTTGTCTGCTGCAACCTATGCTTCATCTGCCCTCTTGAACAAGGACTTGTCGATTGACTCAACATGTTCGTATCTGGAGACAGGAAACGGCAGTGCGGCCCCTACGGCCTCCTCGACATTGTGGGTGCTTGAGGTTGATCCAAACCTCGAAGAACAACATCGAAAGATGCTTCAAGATGATCTTCGTTCTGAGTTTGAAGAGTTGTCGGCGACGTCTTCCTTGAATTATGGAGTCGTTTCATTGGACTTGATTTCATATGATATCGATGCAGGTACCTTCGAAAATCTTGCTTTGTTGATCGTTCTTGCGCTTCTGGTGGTCGTGGTCCTTCTTGCTATTGCATTCCGATCAGTACCTGACGTCTTGTTCCCGCTGGTTGGTTTGTCTTCTGCATTGATTTGGACCTATGGCGTCATGAATCTCCTCGGTGCGCAATTTACGGCGCTGGAGGTTGCTGTGGCACCCCTCGTTCTTGGTTTGGGTATTGATTATGCCATTCACCTTCAGCGAGCCTATTCTGCTATTCGTAAGGAACACGAAGATCCAGCTGAGGCTTGGTTGCGGTCCTGTGCTCGCCTTTCTGTGCCCCTTTTGTTGGCGGTAGTCACTACGGTTGCAGCATTCCTTGCCAACATTATTTCGCCTCTTCCACCTTTGGCGACCTTTGGCTATGCTCTCGCCTTTGGTGTCGTTTGTGCGTTTGTTTCGGCAACCGTTATTGTCGGCTCCTTGCACGTCGTCGTCCGAGGCTTTGCTGTTAAACTGGAAACACAACCTATCACGATGCCAAGGTTAGTCGACAGAATCGTCGCATTACAGCAGAAGCAACAAGTCGGTGTTTTGCTTGTTGCCATCTTCATTTCCGCAGCTTCTGTTTTCGGGGCAGCATCACTAGAAACAGATTTCGATTTAGGTGACTTCGTTGATCCTGATATGGAAATAATGAACGTGAGAGATGACTTAAATTCGAATTACGATAGTGCCGGGTGGAAGCTTCTCTACATCTTGTTCGAACCGGTCGACGGTGAATCGTACATTCCAGGCGATTCAGTATTGCTGGAACAAATTCAAGGTCTTCATCAAGATTTAACCTCGAACCATGACGTGGTTGGAACCGATGAACGTATACCTTCGCCAGCCTATGAGGGGCCCTATGTTGTGTTACGAGATGCCATCCTGAGAAACACCTCGTTTGGTGAAGCCCACAATCTTGAGGTCTATGATGGCGACGTCTATGTCATCGATTCAGCACTCGGTTGCAATCTCGCAGATGTTTTCCGTTCGCTTTCGAGCAATACGAGCGTTGCTGATGCAATCAGCGGGGAAACGTGGTCACAGCGTGTGTCACAAACGGTTGCACTTGATGAAACAGGCATTACCTTCATTCGAAATGAAGTGCGAGTCGAAGCCTCAACCTCGACCCAAGCCGAACGTGTGATCACTCAAGTCGAACGTGAATTGGGTTCGGATGACGAGCGGGGAACCCTTCGTGAAAACCTCGCAGGTCATGCACAACTCCACGTCACTGGGGATCTGGTGGTTCTGCAAACGGTGCTTGATGGACTCAGTGTGTCGCAAGTCGAAACAACGGTCATATCCCTCGTAGTGTCGAGCGTTGTCCTTTTGTTGTTGACACGACGGGTTTTACCTGCAATAGTGGTGCTGTTCCCTGTCGCATTGGCTTCGCTTTGGGTCGCAGGTTCGATGATGGCGTTGGGTCTGAAATGGAACGTTCTCACGGTGATGGTGACTGCCCTCACTCTAGGTATCGGCATCGATTATTCAATCCACATGTGGCGCCGTTTCGAGGTGGAATTAGCACGAAGGGACACCCATTGGGAGGCGCTTAGAGCTGCATTGTCGACCACCGGTGTGGCTTTGATTATGAGTGCGATGACCACCGGATTTGGATTCATGGTCCTCTTGTTTTCTCCAATGCCTGTGATTCAAGACTTTGGACTCATTACGGCCGTGACGGTCTTCTTTTCGTTGATTTTATCTCTGATTTTGCTTCCTGTTCTGGTCGAACTTTCTGCTCGAAATAAGGAGCAAGTCGTTGAAGTCAGTGACGGCACAATCATCGAAGGCTGATCAATACACAGACAGCGCCGCTGCAATGTCATCCATCACCAGACCTTGTTCTCGTGCAACAAGGGCCAAACAAACCCAATGGCTGGCATAATTCAACGCCTTGGCTTTTCGTTGGGCTCTGCGCTCCACTTCGACAATTTCCAACTGGGACTGCTTGGCGATGAACTTGGTCAGCCTTGGTGTCAGTTTCGCACGTGGATCATCCACATTTACAGGATTCGGGACAGTTGGCGATTGTACAGGTTTCGAAGGTACTGGAAGGGGTGCGGAGCGAATTTCTGGCGTTGATGCCGTAGATTCAGAATCAGAACCTACTTTGTCCACATGGACCGGGTTAAGCAATCTCGAGGGGCGTGGGTGCCATCCCAGAGGCGAAGTCGTTCCCGCAAGTGGTACGCTTGATTCGAGTGCGTCTTGTGAGCCTGTCAGCCAACCTGCTTTGACGAGTGCTTGCACGGCGAGTTCAGCCTCATCTGGTGACACCCATTCCATGTCAAACGAGAGAATGCGCTCGATGTCCATCGCATCGAGTGCTTGTCCCTCCCGAAAGCAAATCGCCAAGACTCGAAGAATATCCTCGATGTCATCGTTGGCCATGCTTCGATGATGGACTCACTGTTCAAGAAGGTAAGCCAAGAATTTCGTTTATTCAATTCGCGTGAAGGTTTTGTCCTCATTCATGAGCCAAACCCCGCACTCTTCGCCTTTGTATAGGGTCTGATCGAGGGCATAATCGTATTCCCCACCTGCAGGTAAACCAGACCATTCAGGTACGGTGGACCCAATGGTAAACTCAGTTGATGGTGGAGTTGGTACCAATGCGTCAAGAGCAGCAGCCCCGTCAACTGCAGGTTCCTCTTGAACAGGCTTGGACCGAGGGGGTGGCCCTTTCAAACCCGCAGGTTTTGGTTTAGGCTGAGTTGACCGCTTTGGAGGACCTTTGAGGAGTGTGGATGTTGCAGGGGTGATTGCTGTTGTAGGTTCTCGCTCATCATTGTGAATATTGTCTGATTCAGACTTTCGCCTTCGCAACTGGACGATGAGCACTCCGACCAATGCCAACCCAATGCCGCCGCCCGCAACGAGGGTCACAGAACCAAAGGCATCGTTTTGGGTGGCAAAACTCCGATTCCATGCATTATTTGCCTCATCGACTTCCCACATCTGTTGTTCAGCATCTGCTTCGATATGAAGCGTCCATGACCCAGTGGGAACCGTAATTGTGCTCCGCAATGTGATGGCGGTGTTTGGGCCTATTGAAGCCACGACTTCACGACCAACAAGGGTTCGCTCACCATTTGTATCGGTGTAAATCGAGACGTTGAATTGGTCATCAATGGCTTCACCTAGGCTTGCTAATTTGATACCGATTCGCATCGTACCACCTTCGCTTTGACTGCCACTGACCTCAACCTCTGTGATGGTCACGTCAGGCCCTATACTGTTCAATGGAAGGATCAGCCACGGGTCAAGTGCTGAATTTCCGGTTGTCGCTTGAAGCGTAAAACCAGCATCATCTTGGCCTTCAGCCCAGCAAGCAATGTTGGCTTGAGTTGGCAGTTCCGAAGGGTCACCAAGTGAACTAAAATCAAAGACAAATGAGAACATTGTCTTGCCGTCATACACGGTGGAGGATTCTTTGCTCATGGTCAGTGGTTCCCACTCCACATCGAGTGAACGAACCTGACAGGTGAGCGTAAGATTCGACGACCAAAGGTTCGCTTCTTCGATGTTCACTCCGATTTCTACTTCGCTCAGGTGGAACCTCGACGTGCCTGCACCAAGGGTCGAGTCGAGAAGTTTAGGTGCTGCGCCATCGATGCGCAGCGTTGGTATCTCGATGCTCAGTAACTCTCTTGTTGCATAAGGGTCCCATATCGATAGTTCAGTTTCAAACAACAAACCTGCTCCGAGGGGTGCCTGGAATTCTATGGAAAGATGACCATCAGTAGCCGTTCCAGAGGTGCCTCCAGACCAGCGGTCATTTTGTAGCTGCCCACTCCAATACACAGAGACCGGGCCAGAGTATGTGGTGTTGCTCAGCATATGCCCAATCGTAGCGTTGAGTTGAATCGTCTCACCCGATGCAATGCTCCACCCTTCGACTAAATCTCCTTGAACAGCGCCTTCGGCGTCAGTAAGCGACTCGAGACCGACAGTCATTTCTGCCTCAAAGGTCCACTCCTCTTGGAACACGAAGGATTCAATTCCATCATAATCTTGGATGATGATTTCAATTTGGCCATCATGGGTTGACGGTGTCACGAAGGTCCAGTCGATGGTTCCCGCAAAGTGAATGCTCAGGCTTGTCTGCCCGCTTGCGGTACACGTCGGTAATACCTGAATTCGTGCATCCAGTGCTTCACAGGTTTGGAGATTGGTGTTGTATCGTAAGCCAAGTGTTGGATCGTTGCCAAGCATCAGGCTAATTCGGGTGATGTCGCTTAATCGATTGGTATCGGTCACTTCCACATGCCATGAAAATGATTTTGTTGGTTCGAGTCGAGTTATTTCTCCTGTAGCATTGACGCCCTCAAAGTTAACCAAATCACCCTTTTCTGGAGTTCGGCTTTCCCACCACAATGTCCCGTTTTCAGCATTTGAATCTTCGATAGCATAACCTGCCGTATCCGTGCCTTGAAGCCAAACCCTGACCGTTTGATGGTCAGAATTTGCCGAGTCATTGACCTCCATCGAGATCGTCCAGTCGTGCTCCACATTGGTGAAAGCAATTGGGTGGGGCTGGTATTCACTGGCGTCAGAGATTCCGTCTTGTGATGCGTCGTGAAGGGCTTCAATCCAGATATGTCCCTGTACTGTTGCGTTTGAAAATCCTCCAACATCTCGGTAAGTGAGGCTAACATCACGGGCATTCATTTCGTTGGAATAGGCACCATAGAAAGGCGTGGTACTCATGAGGACCGGGCCTTCATTGTTGATGATGATTGAACGATTGTAAGCAAGGACGTCCAAGACAAGATCGTCAGAAGTTCGTGCTTCGAGCCAGACCATTGCTTCACCAGACGTGCCGTTTGGTAAAATAAAATCAATAGCAGTTGTCGAACCAGTCGTCAGCGGTGTCCATATACCGGGATTGGTGTAAATGCCTCCCCCAAGATCTTGTGTCGCTTCAACATCCACATTTATTCTCGCTTCTATCAGGCCGTTAAGTAAGCGAGCATCAGAATTCGTAAATGCATGGTCGACGATTGCTGTCATTGGGGCATCGCCCGGGTAGACTTCGTTTTCCGAGACCATTGCGCCACCTTGACTGCTCATCGTGGATGTCAACTCGAGCACTTCAACAGTCATATCCTTGTCAATGACGGTAATGGTTGATGTGGTGTAGGAAGTGGTCACGCTGCTGTTGGTCTCAACGGTCATCTGCAGGTAGGGGGTGGCAATACCGTCGTTGATGGCGAAGGACCAGTCCATTGTATCTCCCTGCTCGCCTAAAGTGATTGATGCCGCTCGGTCAGCGGCCCGGAGCAACCCGTCTGGGTCTTCGACGTCGAACGTGTTGGTCGAAGGTGTGTAGGTGAGTATGGCGGGGTCGAGACCTATGATTCCGAACCCATCATAGGTCGTTGGCTTGACCTCCAAACTGTAGGATGAAGCAGACCCGTATGAAGCATGGAAGGTCTGCACAGTCGATAAAGCAGCATTTGGATTCAGACTTGTTGGCGGTGAGGTAAGGAATCTTGCTTCTTCAGCACCAACTGTAATGCTGGTGAGTGATGGGACTATCCATTCATTCAATCGCTGAGTCGTGAATTCAATCTGATACTGAATCAGACTATCACCGGGGGTCACATCGGTGAACGTATGGTTGCCAAGTTGTAGGTATTCGGATGATTGGTTGACGCCCAAAGGCCTCCAAAGGCTGTTTCCGATTCCAACTGTGTCTGCACCCGTACGGTATTGCATTTCGAGGGTCGTCCCGGTAGGCGTTGCTCCAGCAAAATCAATCCACAATGGTGTAGCACTTGCTTCTGAACCAGTTCGCAGGTCAAATATGTCTGAGAGCAACGCACCGCTCTGCATGTCAGGATTATGATAAATTCCACTCACGTCAGAGTATGCAGTGCTCCAGGAACTGAACCTCCAATTCGATGTATCCCCACCTGCATAAATCAGGGAGCCATCGACGTTGATCATGTCAAAATCATAGATTGCATTGTGCAATAAGCCATGATTGTAGACCCGACCTGTTATCGGATTGTAGCCTCTGATTTGGTCGTATTTTCCGCTGTTTGATAGACCACCAGCAATGACAATTTCATCATTGTGAACGACCGCTGCATGGGCTGCAATTTTGAATGGTAAATCTGTCCCATTGGTCCATGTATTGGTCGCCGGGTCGTACACTTCTGTGTGGTTTGCGGGAGCGACTGTGGTTTGATTGAGGGTGACATCAAACATTCGAACAATACCGCCAATCGCATACAACTTACCGTGGAAGGCAACCAATTCAAACGAGTGGCGTGGAGCACTCATGTTGGCCATTGAATCCCAAACATCTGTGGCCGGGTCGTACCGCAGCGTTCTGTTGGAGAGGTCAGTACGGTCCCAACGACCAACACCTCCAGCGACGTAAATGAAATCGTCCAAAGTGTCCATGCCTGCCAATCCAACACCTAGGGTGGCGGGCATGGTTGAACCTGTCGTCCAATTGTTGGTCATCGGGTCGTAAATGTGAACAACACCATCTGCTCGTACGCCAGGGTTGGAGAATGCATGGTGGTCACCTATGGCGTATATCTTACCATCAACTTCCACGCATTCGTGATAGGCTTGAGCTTGTGGAATGGTTTCAGGGCTTGGCGACCATGTTTCGTTCCCAACATCAAACAACTCGATAAGATTGGTTTGTGATTCATCACCGGAGGCACTTGGGTTTGGGTCATAACGGCCCCCGATCAGCATAGCTTCATCCGTAAGGCTGTTGTATTCCAAGCACCCACCCGTCCGCTCGAACATCATTGCAGGACTGGACACGCTCTGTGGTGAAATGCTTGGTCGGTCGAGTAAAGGCGCTCCATTGCTGCTGGTCACCGTTATGTTCGACGGGGTGAAGCCATCGCTCGCATTGAATCCAGTTGATGGTTTGATGGTTTTCATGGAGGGTGTTATGTCCCGCATTTCCTCATGTGAATCAGCTTCGAAGACCCCTGAATAGGGCATCAACGCCATGGCCATAACTGCCCAGAAAACGAAGGCAAGGTTGCTTACGCGGGCGCTGACCATGCCTTTGGACTCGCGGTGCGATTCAAGAGCATTGCGCGCCGTCGTCTCTCAACCTACATCTACATCCTTGATATGGCCTCGAAATGTAAAGGAAGAGCGTCGTCCATAGGTTCATTGGTTACGAACTGCTGCGCCGCGATGGAGGGTTGAAAATGGTACGAGAATATATTGCACGTGACCCGCGCACTGGATTACCTCTCAATGTCAGTCGAAGCAAAAAGGCAGACAGGAAAATCGTCAGCGAAATAGGCCCTTGGGTAAGTATCGCTGATGCTGATGTCCTTCCTCTTGCCTTGGGAGAAATTGATAGCGTTCAATCTCGATACCTCGACAAAACTCACACGCACAATCAGGCCGCAGGTGTTCGCGCTTTGGGCCGCTTTAGTGGACGATTGATTAACGAAGCCCACGCTGCGCTTATGCTCGCCTTTGAACAAGAGGATAGCCAGGTTCGAGCCGCAGCGTTAGATGTGCTTCCCGAAATCGCCGTTCGCAAGTCGAATGAACTGTTTGATTGGCTTTCAGTGCTCCTTGACGATAGGGATGCAAACGTTCGCAGTGCGGCAAGTCGTTGTCTTGCTGTCACGGCGCCTGTGTTCCCATCTGCGGTGGAAACAATTCTGGGAAATGAACTGCGTTCTGCCCATCGTCAACGGTTCGATGCAGCATGGAAAGGACTCAATGGTTTGTGTGAAACATGGCCGGAGGTGGTCGTCCACCATGTTGACACCTTGCTGCTCGAGGAAGACCCGAAGCTAAGGAGAAAGGCCGCTGGACTGCTACGACGTATTGTTCAGCGAGGCGGCTCGCCTGTCTGGGACTTGATTTCGTGGTCGCTCAATGACGAAGATGTTGAAGTTCGAAGGATTGCTGCAAAAACCTTGCCAAGCCTTGCCAAAAAGGAGTCTAGAATTGCTACAGCGTTTGCTGAACGTGCCATGGTCGATGCAGATTCAAAGGTTCGTCTGAGCGGAATTAAGGCCTTGCAGACAGTTGATACTGACCATGGACGGGCCCGAGAATTGGTGGTCAAGGGAACCAAATCGACGGATTTGCAAGTTCGAAAGGCATGCGTCGATCTGCTCCCTCGCTTGTTTGGTGAAGATATCCTGAGGACCATGGCTGCTGACCTTCTCAAGACCGAAACCGATTCGAATATCATCGCTTCGCTTAATGAAATGACATTCGATGCTTCCATCGATGGAACTGAAGCGCAAAAGAACGCCCAACTGGCACCTGCCCCTGCAGTCCCTGCAATCGATCGGGAAATCGCAGAAGCACACGGCAAAACCGTTGGTCTTCAACCAACTCGACCCGACGGCTCACTCGGTGCTGAAGCCCTTCCAAAGCCGGCTGATGTACCAGCGCCAGCGCCTAAGCCAGCAGCTGGGGCGTACAAAGCCGTGTCCCAAGATGAGATGATGGGCTACACTGATGATTTCGATGACGATGAGCCTGATGACGACGATAAATATTTTTGATTTCATCTTCTTAGTGCCATTTTCCCAGTGCTTTTCATGTCGGCATGGTTAAGAAGGGAGCATCAGTGGCCGGAATGCTTAGAGGTGCTTTCGATGAGTGAAGATGCATTTAACGACAAAGAAGAACAGTTCGACCGCTTGTGGGATGGAATCACCCCCAAGGGTGTCAACCGCAACAAGTCGCTCAAGTTCCGACAATACATTCTCGAACACGTTCGACAAACCAAGCGCCCACTTACCCGTGAAAATGCACGCAAGTATTGGATGGGCATCCTACAGCAAGAAATCGCAGAGCGCGACAACTACTGATTCCACTCGATTGGGTTGCCACCGTCTCGGCGACCCACTCGCACAACCGAGACGGAGATGATACCATGTTCACCAAAACCCGCTTCGAATCTTGGGACTTACCAAGTTCACTTCTTGACGGCCTCGCCTCGCTTGAATGGACTCATGCAACCCAGGTCCAAAAAGACACCATCCCTCTAGCTCGCCGTGGCCTTGACGTGATCGGCCAAGCTCGGACGGGATCGGGTAAGACCGCAGCATTCGGACTTCCAATCCTTGAGAAATGCGCTCCAACCGGCACTCTTCAAGCCCTTATTCTCGCACCGACCCGAGAACTTGCCAACCAAGTAGCTCAAGAACTGAACGCTTTGCAAGGCAACTCTGGACTTTCCATTCAAACCGTGTACGGTGGTACTGATCTCGAAAAGCAGGCACGTTCGCTCGGCGACGGTGTCGACATCATCGTTGGTACACCCGGACGTGTCATGGACATGAGTGAACGAGGTCATATCGATCTCACTTCGCCATCCTTATTTTGCTTGGATGAAGCTGACCGTATGTTGGACATGGGCTTCTTCCCGGACATCATGTGGGTCATCGAACGAATGACAGCTAGAAGTCAAACCCTCCTCTTTTCTGCCACCTTCCCTCAGGAAATTATTGACACTGCGAATGAATTCATGAACGAACCAGAATTCGTTCTCACCAACACAGAGGAACTCGACATTCCACCAATCGATATGTACAGTGTACGCATCGGTCGAGCCAACAAGTTGTGGGTTCTTGGTCGTCTTCTCTCTCGCATGAATGACCAAGATCAAACTATTATTTTCTGCAACACAAAGCGTATGGTCGATTTGGCCGTTCAACGGCTGTCAAAGCATGGATTCTCGGTTGAAGGCCTTCATGGCGATCTAAGTCAAAATCAACGAGAGAAGATTCTCAAGCGCTACAAGGCTGAGGAAATTAAGACCATTGTTGCCACAGATGTTGCAGCCCGTGGAATCGACGTTGATGGTATCACCCTTGTCGTCAACTACGATCTTCCTGTGGATTTAGATTCCTTTGTTCACCGTGTCGGCCGAACCGGCCGAATTGGTCGACAAGGACAGGCATGGAGCCTCGTCTCAAGAGATGACGCACCCCAGCTCTCCAAAATCAT
>VMHT01217962.1_pt1 | contig 10717 bp, 7 predicted proteins | sample 4693611 | NCBI WGS metagenome assembly VMHT01 (sample SAMN12280063, study PRJNA550983) | marine metagenome | isolation source: seawater sampled from same location over 5 years 0.02-0.2 micron viral filtrate | place: USA: collected off the coast of southern California halfway between the port... ... | reverse complement strand
CTTTTCGCTGCGCTTAATAGCCGTGGAAATGTATATTCAGCTTTTCCTGCTACATTAGATTCTTTTGATGAAATCCTTAAAAACCTAGACGGGCAAGGTGCAATTGAAGAAAACATGCTTTTCTTAGATCGTACTACCAATCTAGCTTTTGATGATATGCTTGCAAGCCTTTCTAACGGTGGTAATGGCGGTACAGCTTATGGTATATTTGAAAACTCTGAAGAAATGGCTTTGAATCTTGGATTCACTGGCTTCCGCAGAGGTTCTTATGATTTCTATAAGACTGACTGGAAATACTTAAATGATGCTTCAACTCGTGGATTCGACTCGTCCTTCGCGACAGACGGAACAGGTGAAGACTCAATTGATGGTGTTCTTATTCCAGCTGGTACTTCTACTGTATATGACCAAATCCTTGGTACTAACATTCGACGACCATTCCTTCACGTACGTTACCGTGCTTCTGAAGCTGATGATCGAAGACTTAAAACTTGGATTACAGGTTCAGTAGGTGGAGCATTCACTTCAAGCGAGGATGCAATGAATGTACACTTCTTGTCAGAGAGATGTTTGTGTGTTCAAGGTGCTAACAACTTCGTATTGTTGAAGAAATAAGCATTATCCTTTTAAAAAAAATTACCCTCGTTTAACTGCGGGGGTAGTTTTTATTTTTATTAAAACTTTTATTATATTATATCATGGCAAAAAAAGCTGTAGCAGAAGAAACAATTGAGGTTGCACCTCAGGAAATAGTTAAGGCTAAAACTGTAAAAAAAGAGCCAAAAGGACCACAATGGGAAATTAAAGATAGACACTACTATTTAGTAGGTTCGTCTCCATTAACTTATACTGTACCAGCCAGGCATTCTAGACATAGATCATTGCTTTGGTTTGATTCAGAAAAAAATGAACAAAGAGAGCTTAGATATGCAACTAATCAAAATTCTCCATTTGTTGATGAACAAAAGGGTGAGGCTACATTAGGACATATTATGTTTAAGAATGGCCACTTATTCGTAGGCAAAGAAAAGCAAGCATTACAAAAGCTGCTTTCTTTATATCACCCATTTTTAAATAAAAGATATACAGAACATGATTCTATTGTTGAAGCAAAAGATCAGCTTGAAAGTATTGAAATAGAACTAGAAGCTCTTAATGCTGCAATGACAATGGATGTCGATATGGCTGAAGCTATTGTCCGGGTTGAGCTCGGTAGCTCGGTTTCAAAAATGAGTTCTAAAGAATTGAAGAGAGATTTACTTTTATTTGCTAAAAGAAATCCAATGCTATTTTTAGAGCTAGCGAACGACGATAATGTTCAACTTCGCAATTTTGCAATTAAAGCAAAAGAAGCAAATATTATTAAACTTTCACAGGACCAGAGAATCTTTTCTTGGGTATCAAATGACAAAAAGCTAATGACTGTACCATTTGATGAAAACCCATATTCAGCTTTTGCTGCCTTCTTGCAAACAGATGAAGGAGTAGAAGTTTATAAATCAATAGAAAAAAAGTTTGCATAACGCGTAATACTAATATAGAGCGGTAGCGTTATGTTGCCGCTCCTTATTATAATATAGATATGGCGATAAACGTAAATACAGTATATAGAACAGTTCTTTTAATACTTAATAAAGAGCAGAGAGGCTACCTAACGCCAGATGAGTTTAACAAAATAGCTTCGCAAGTGCAGCTTGAAATATTTAGAAGTTATATAGACGATTATAATCAACTTTCACGAACTCAACAGCCAGAAGCAACTTACGCTGATAGAATATCGCTTTTACAAGAAAAAATATCTATATTTGAAAAAACAGTAACTTCAAATTTATCTGGGCCAAGCCCAATAACGCTACCAACAGATCTTTATAAAATAGGAAGCATTGTGCATAATGGAGCCAATGAATTGCAAAAAATACAAAAAAGCGAATTATATACTCTTAATCAAAGCCCATTAACAGCGCCAACAATAAAACATCCTGTTTATTATACAGAAGGCAATACTTATGTTTGTCTACCTGTTACTACAGGTACCTTAACAAATAACTACATAAAAGTCCCAGCTGACGTTGTTTGGAATTTTACAATACCTTCTGGGCAAAACTATTATGAATATGACTCCAGTGGATCAATAGACTTTGAAATACACGTTTCAGAACAAACCGAAGTTATTTTAAAAATATTATTGTACGCAGGAGTTGTTATTGAAGATCCTTCTATAGTGCAAGCTGCGGCCGCGCAAGTTCAAAAACAAGAAATAAATCAAAAAAGTTAACATATGTCAGCACCAAATGGCGGCTTAATAACGCAAACAAACCAGCAATACTACACCGGCAATGATTATGGTAGCTATAGGTATATATCAATAGACGATATAATTAATAACTTTACAATTAGCTACGTTGGTGATGGCAAGCTTTTGCCTTCTATAAAAAGAACAGATGTTATATTCCATGCTAAACGAGCAATGCAGGAGTTTAGTTACGACACTTTAAAAAGTATTAAATCTCAAGAATTAACAATCCCAAATAACCTTACTGTGGCAATACCACAAGATTTTGTTAATTATGTTAAAGCATCATGGACGGATGATTTAGGGGTTAAGCATGTAATATATCCTACCCGCCTTACAAGTAATCCCACCGAAGTACCTATACAAGATGGTCAAGGAATACCTACACAGGATGGTAGCGGTGATAACTTAGAAGGAACATCTATTACAGAAGAAAAATGGGAAGCAGCAGATATGAAAAAAATAACCGGTGGTTATGATGAAAATTTTTCAGACGCGGCTATAGATGATTTTTCCAAACATAGACTAGGGGTTGGGCAAAGATTTGGTTTAAACCCAGAAACAACGCAAATAAATGGTTTTTTTACAATAAACGAAAGAGAGGGTAAATTTGCTTTTTCAAGTGATTTAGTTGATAAAGTTATAATCCTAGAGTATATATCTGACGGTTTAGCTTACGCTCAAGATATGAAAGTGCCTAAAATGGCTGAAGAAGCATTCTATGCTTATATAGCTTACGCAATAGCTTCTGTTAGGCCAAGTATACCAGAATATATTATTGGAAGACTTAAGAAAGAAAAACGTGCAAAAATACGTAATACTAAATTACGGTTATCAAATATTAAGCTTGAAGAAATTACGCAGGTAATGAGAAATAAATCTAAAATAATTAAGCACTAATGCCTGAAGCTAAAAATAATTTTCTAAAGTCTAAGATGAATAAAGACTTAGACGATAGATTAATACCAAACGGTGAATATCGTGATGCGCAGAATATATCTGTAGGCAAATCCGAAGATGATGATGTAGGAGCTTTAGAAAATATTATAGGTAATTCAAACCTTACAACAGCCCTTCCTTATCCTAATGATTACGAAATAATAGGATATTATAGTGATGCAGTAAATGATAGAATAATTACATTTGTAACTAATTATACAGATCCGTATACAAATGGTCAGCCAACATATTTAGCTGACGCAAATGCTGCGGCTGGCAACCTTGCGAATGGTTCAGCTATATGTGTTTTTAATCAAAACACACAAAGCTATAATATTATTGCTAGTGGAGAATTTTTAAATTTTTCAACTACAGATAAAGTATTAGGTATTAATTTAATTGAAGAACTATTATTTTTTACTGACAATAGAAACCAGCCTAGAAAAATAAATATAGCAGAAGCTATAGCTAATCCATCACATTATGATAGTGAAAGCAGTATTTCAGTAGCTAAATATAATCCTTACCAAGCTATAAGTATGGTTAAGGAAGTTACCGCTAAAGTTAACACCGGCACTTCCGGTTCGTCTATAGTTCTAAATAATCCTCCGGCTGGCATTGAAGTTGGTATGACAGTAATTGGTAAAAAAATAATTGATGGAACTGCAATTACAGGTCTAAAAGGTAGTGACTATATTACGGTTACTAGCATAACTAATAACGGAAATACTATAAATACTAATGCTTCTTCTTTTACTACCACCGCGGGAGATACAATTACGTTTTTAAAGTCTACAATGACAAACAAAGAGGGTAATGCAGATTGGCCTGGTGACCCTGATTTAATTGAAGATAAATATTTAAGATTTTCATACAGAATTCAATTTGAAGATGGAGAATATTCTATAATAGCACCATTCAGTCAAATTGCATACGTCCCAAAACAAAGAGGGTATTTTATTGATGGCAATGAAGAGGCTGCTTATAGATCAACGGTAGTTGATTTTATGGAAAATGAAATTAATGATATTGAATTATTTATTCCATTACCTTCTAGAGGAGGTCTACTAGCATCGGAATATAAAGTTAAAAGTATAGATCTATTATCAAAAGAATCTGATTCTTTAGCGGTAAAAGTTTTAGAAACTATACCTATAAGCGAAATACAAAATAAATCTGCAAATAGCAATACATATAACTATAATTATCAATCAAGAAAACCATATAAAACTTTACCAGAAAAAGAAACAGTAAGAGTTTATGACAAAGTCCCTGTGAGGGCCAAAGCACAGGAAACAGCAGGTAATAGAATTATATATGGAAATTTTTATGATAGATACACCCCGCCTGCATCAATAGATTATAATGTTGGTGTTTTCGATAAAGATACATTAAATGATTCTTCTTTTGTAGAATACCCTAATCACACAGTAAAACAAAACAGAACTTATCAGGTGGGATTTATTCTTGCCGATAAATTTGGACGTCAATCACCAGTAATATTGTCCCCGGTTGAATTATTAGGTGTTGGAACAGGTAATGAGTTTAAGGGAGGCTCTACAATATTTCATGCATACAACACATCCGCCAACCAAGGTGCTGTTCGTGATTGGTTTGGAGATCAAATGCAAGTTGTGGTTAATGCTCCAATTTCTTCTGTATATGCACCTTTAACAAGCGGCGAGCCTGGCCTATATGCTCAAAAACAAAAAGTTAGCAGTAATGGCGATGGGTTTGCAATTGCAACTGGAACTATAGGCACGCATCAAGGCGCTGCTAATACAGTTTTTGAATTCACTTTAGATCCTAATAGCGCTTCAAACGTAAATATCCCTCGTGTTGGTGATTATTTAAGAGGCAAATATAGGGATTATGTTAAAGTTTCACAAGTTTCTTTAGCGTCCGGAACATATTCTGTTATATGTAATGGAGAAATAAATGATATATATATTGCAAATCCATTAAACACACCGGATTTAAAATTTGCTTATATAATAAATCAAACAGGTTGGTACTCGTATAAAGTAGTAGTTAAGCAAACTGAGCAAGATTATTATAATTGTTATCTGCCGGGCATGCTAAATGGCTATCCTGGCCCTACAACCCCTAATACTTTTCCAACTGGTGAAGACGATAAAACAGCTCATATTGTATTATTAAATGATAATATAAACAAAATACCTAGAGATTTATCTGAAGTTGGCCCGGACCAAAAACAGTATAGAAGTTCTGTAAAATTATATGGAAGAGTAGAAAACGTAAGAGACGCAAGTTCTCCATATGCTCAATATAATACTCAATATTATCCCGGCAGAAATATACATACTGCAACAACCATATCTACTGCTTCAGATTTAAAAATGGGAGTAAGCGATATTGATTCTGATGTTAACTTTTATCAATTAGAATCAAACCCTTCAATAGCCAGAATTTCTACTGATAGCGGTATAGGCGCAACAAAAGGATTGGCCAACAATGTGCCTCCATACATGGCCCCTATATTATCTGTATATGAAACAGACCCTGACGTTTCACTATTAGATATATTTTGGGAGACAACTACTGCTGGTCTTATATCTGATTTGAATGAAGACGTTTTAACAGGATTTACAGGCCCTGTTGATATTACAGCACCTAATACTACTTATAACGAAAATCAAGACCCTGGAGGTAGCGGGACAGGCACAGGGGATGAAGATTCTCCATATATAACCGATAATATTTATCCACTTTCTATAGAGGGGGTTGAACTGCAGAATACCGGAAGACTTTCTTCTGCGTACGATCAGAGCACAAACTCCCCTATACCCTATACTCTGACAGTGGCTCAAGGATCACAATCGCCTACTGTAGGCTATGATTACGACGCTCCTCCTCCTTCAACCGACGATTATATATTAGAGCAGATAGATGTTAATGATCCGACTTCTCAATTGCATGGCACGTATAGAATTAAGCTTGGACCAAACACACATCAATACTCAGGCTCCAACGGCCCACCTAGTTTAAATTTTACATTGAACATATTAGGTGAAGACGGTTCCATGTCAGACAGCTTTACGTTTTCAGCATTTGTAAATAATAACAATCCGTACTTATATGATACCGCTTCGCCAGCGTCAGGAGTTCCAACAGCTCCAAAAGCAACAAACTTACAGCTAATAACTATTAATGCTCCTTCTTATACGGGATCAACCCCATCTATAAATTTGGGTAGACCAGATAATAAGGGTATCACAACGAACGCGGATCTTATACAAATGTCTAATGGTATGTTTGCAAATACCTTCGTTGTCCAAAACGGGAGGCATAGGAACGGTGCTGGGCTTTATTTTACAGGAGTACCACCTAAACCTGACTCATACAATTCGGACGTTCCCTATATTAATCATACAACCACAGAGCTAGGCTTTAATCATGTTAGTATCAGTGCTCACCCGGAAAAAAATGGTGGATACCAAGTAGGTTATTATACTTATAAATTTAAAGTAAAAGACGCCCTACTCAACACCGGAGGTTCGGGGTGGACTCAGATTGATAGCCAAGGTAATAGTTCTGCGAACTCATTAAATTCACCAGAGTATACTCAACAAATACGAGTTGTGCCTGGCCCTTTACCAAGTGGACTTATTACAAGTTGCTTAAGCACTGTAGGGACCGGAGGTAGTTACTCTAGGCAGCACAGCGCGTCGAGCTCAGGCGTTTCTAAATATGGTTGGTATGTTTCTAGCGCTACAGTTGGTAATTACCCAGAAACTGGATTTGGTACTGCTGGATCAAATTACCCAAGCCCGTCAAGATTAAACACTGGAATATCAAGCTTTTCCTCTTCCCAAACATCTGGAACAATGCTTTTAGATTTAATGCAAGAAACAGAAAAAGTTAGTTCCAGTAGTGCTAACTGCTATGTAAGCTGGAAAATTTATTATAGGTTCAATAGCGGTTCCGCATGGAGTACAACAAATGTTGTTGATACAAATAATATAAATGTAAATAACTGGCTTAATTACAATTATAATAACGCCGGGACACCTATACCCGGCCAAGGCTACAAAACAAGTACAAATATTCCTATTGCACTTGATAAAAAAGGCGAGTATTTTGTTGTAGCGACTATTTCAAAAAATAACAATAATATTAACTCTAAAGTATGGGTCAATGTTAGTGATGCTAATTACCCGTCTTGTGTCCCTGAATATGGTAATAACCTTATAAGCCAAAACACGTGCAGAGACGAAGCATACTTCCAATATCAGCATTCTGCTACCGGTGCATCATGTAGCACAACTTCTATGCCCGCCACTGTATATGCAAGGACACCTTATACACACGTAGTAACTCAGTTTTTTGGTAATACAACTTTTACAACAGCACCTTCTAGTACCATATCAGGAGATATAGCTTACGACTATGTGCCTGGCTCTAATAGCACAAACGCTCTTAAAAAGAAAAGACTTGCTGATTTTACTAATATGACTCAAATGATTAGTACGGTTGTAAATTCTAATAGTCCTAATGCTTATAAAAGCCATAAAGCATACATATCCACTACAAGAAATTCAACTGGAGGAACAGCAGATAGGCAAGACTGCAGTCCATCGTTTGGTAATGGTAATGATTTAATGGTTTACTACTATGAAAACTATACGTAATATTTTTTTTAAATAAGTGATAATAAAATATGTCTGCAACTTTAAATTTAAGATATTTTAACTCTTTTTGGCTAAAGAAGATGGACTCAGTTGTTGCTGGCGTTTCTAGCCCTGATAATGCGGCTAATTTGCCCCGTAGCACTGGGGGCGCTTTATACGCAAGCAACCTTGACAAAGATTGGTATATAGAAGAATCTAGAATACGTGGCGGGTATAACAATACAACAGTAGACTTTGGGGTAAAAGCTTATTTAGTTGAAGATGAAAATGCTCAACAGCACAGGTTTAATTCGTTAATATATTCTGGCATATTTAATTCAAGAACAGGTATTAACAATACTAATGTATTTTCAGTCGGCGATTCTATAACAAAGTCTACGGACCCTGCAAACGGAAGTATACAAAAATTGTATGCAGAAGATACTAATTTAATTATACTTCAAGAAGATAAAATTAGTAAAGCGCTAATTGACAAAGACGCTATATATTCAGCAGAAGGCAGTGCGGCTTTAACGTCATCTACAGTAGTAATAGGGCAAATAGTGCCTTATTCTGGTAATTTTGGCATAAGTGATAATCCAGAATCCTTTGCTGTATATGGGTATAGAAAATACTTTACAGATAGAAAACGAAATGCTGTTTTAAGGCTATCTAGAGATGGTTTAACAGAAATATCGTCTTATGGTATGCAAGACTTTTTTAGAGACGAGTTGGGCGCTTTAAATTCTTTAGACAATATTATAGGTGGTTGGGATATACATAATAAAAATTATACTGTTTCAATACAAAATGGCGATTCATATAAAACTCTTTCTTTTGATGATAGCGTAAACGGCTGGACTAGCTTCTTAAGTTTTAAACCAGACTTTTTGTTTAGCTTAAATACTTCGTTATATTCTACGCATGATGGTAAGATATGGCAACACTATGCTTTCGATACTTCTTATGGAGGCCAAAGAGGTGTATTTTATAGCACACAAAACAATTCAACAGTTGATATTGTGTTTAATGCAAATCCTTCTGTTATTAAAAATTTCCAAACAGTGAATTACGAAGGTAGTGAAGATTGGGAAATGGTTAGCATGGAATCTTCTACCGACGCAGCTTTACCTATTTCAAAAGCTATTGATGTGCAAACTCAAGCAGGTACTTTGCAGGATTTAGAAAATCAATTGTTAAGAAATAACTTTAAAAAGAAAGAAAATAAATACTTTGCTAATTTAGTAAATAATACAATCTCTCAACCTGGCGAAATTGTTTTTGGGCAATCTAGTTCTGGTATTAAAGGATTTTTTACAACTATTAAAATGAGTGTTGATAACAGCTTGAGTGGCAAAAAAGAATTATTCGCTGTTTCTACAAACTTTGTAGAATCATCATATTAAATTAAATGGAATTAAAAGCAAATAATGAAATCGAGTATATAAAGAATATTTTGTCCTCAAACATAATTGAAAGTAGTTTTGGGGACGGCAATAGTATTTGTGAAACTCCAGAAGTGCCAATAAAGCATTCATTTGCTGATCAAATTTATATTAGGCAAATGGATTTAAAAAAGGGTCATGTTATTGTAGGCGCAGTTCATAATCATTTACATGCATGGTTCTTATTAACGGGGCATGTAGTAATAAACAACAATGGAAAAATAATAGAACATATTGCGCCTTGTTATACTGTATCATCTCCCGGGTCACAAAGATTAATATACGCATTAGAAAATTCTATATTCGTAAATGTGCATAAAAATCCAACGAATACAGAAAATATAAAAGAATTAGAAAAAGAAATAGTTTCTATAACAATAGAAGATTATAATAAAAGAAATAACATATGAGTTTTTTAATAGCCGGCGGCGCTGCGGCAAGTCTCATTGGGGGATTTATAGGCAGTGGAGGCGCTAAAAAAAGAAGAAGAGCAGCGGAGAAACAACGCAGAGAAAAAGAAAAACAGCTTAATCATTTAGAAACAACCAGACAAGCTGTTATAAACCCATATGCAGGCGTAACAAGTCTAGCGGATATGGCGAAAGATTTGTCAGGTGAGCTAAGCAATCCTTTTGCTAATTTAGGCGTAGCTACAAAAGCAGCTGAAATACAAATAGAGCAATCGGATATTGCGCTGGCTAACACGCTAGATACATTAAGATCAACTGGAGCTGGCGCTGGAGGGGCTACGGCGCTTGCGCAAGCAGCTTTAAAATCCAAGCAAGGTGTAGCGTCAAGTATTGAACAGCAAGAAGCAGCAAATGAAAAAATGAAAGCACAAGGCAAAGCTGATCTTGAATCTAAAAGAATGGCTGAAAAGCAAAGAGTTCAAGGGGTGCAAATATCTGAAGGAGCCAGAGAACAACAAGCACAGGCACAGGGGAAAGCATTTGAATTTAATGCTACAGAGCAAAGGCAGACCGCGGAAATTAATAGGACAGCCGGCCAACTAGCCAATGCCGAACAGCAAAAAGCACAAGCGCAGGCCGACGAATCTGCTGCATGGGCGGGAGCCTTCAGCGGCGTTGGAAGCGCTTTAACAGCTGGTATAGGCACTTTGGGGGAGTAGGGGCAACTCCTAGTGTAAGTCCATCTCCAACAAAAACGTACACAAGATCTGAGCTAATGGATACTTTTGGCGGCGCAGAAGTTAAATTATAAAAAAAAAATAAATGGGAGCATACGAAAATCCACCACCAATACAATTTCGCACTACTAGTGCAGGAGCAGCATGGGCTAATGCAGCCGCTGGTATTGGCAAAAATATTGGTAATGCTATAATAGAAAGAAGAAAGTATCTTGACGAAAAGCTGGAAAAAGAAAACGAAGAAATGCTTAAGCTTACTAGG
>VMHT01195364.1_pt1 | contig 10717 bp, 12 predicted proteins | sample 4693611 | NCBI WGS metagenome assembly VMHT01 (sample SAMN12280063, study PRJNA550983) | marine metagenome | isolation source: seawater sampled from same location over 5 years 0.02-0.2 micron viral filtrate | place: USA: collected off the coast of southern California halfway between the port... ... | reverse complement strand
GAAATGGACGGGCAACATACTGTTGCTACGAATACTACTGGACACGAAGTAAAGAAAAAGCGTTTACTGAGTGGCTGGAATATATGGAGAAATGTATAGAGATGTCAAAAAAATACGGCGAAAATGTCTCTTGGGGGGACAGGGCAATCCTTCATATTGACGAAGACGGACAGGAAACCCTCTATAAAAGAGAGGACTTCTTTAACGACGGACATTATCAAACCGACACGAACGAGGACAACGTGGAAATGATAAATGACTGGACTGACGAGCATATTCCAGGAGAGGACGAAACGGACGACGAAGAAGTTCGGCGGTGCTGGACTTGCGATACACGTCCAGCAACTCACAGAACATATCGTGATGCTTTGGAAGATTATGAATTGACTTGCGATGAATGTCATAAAGATGAATATCCAGAGGAATATGAAGAAAAAGAATACTATAAAGTGTGCTGTGCTGAAAATCCTGATGTGGAATATTTTGATACACTTCACGAAGCAAAAGCATTTTGTGACAAACACGCCGACCTTGATTATGGGTTGATAATGTTGTGTGATTTTGAGAAGAATGAAATCGGTGATTGGGGTGATTATGATGAAAAAGAAGACGACGAAGACAAGGTGGAGGAAGTGTCGTTCCTCTCCGACCCTGGCAAGAAATACCTACTAAATCCAAGCACGAACGAAATCTACAATCACGCAATCTTTATGGAAACAGGTGATTACGTTAAGGTCGGAACATACAATCCAGAAACAGACGATTGTGAGCTGGACGAAACGGACGGCAAAGATGATGAGGAACTAGCACCAGGATCTACGATAGCGGCAAATACAATTACATCCACAATATTATCGTTGTATGATAATGTTATGCTTTTTGGAAACATCTTCTCGCTGGATCAGTTTGCAGATGAATTCACGTTAATGGATGATTTATTTCCAGCATTCAGGGAGCATATACACGCACTAGGAAGACAGGGACATTTCAACGAACTGATGAAAGAATACTTTGAGGAATGGTTAGCAGAACGTGGTGCTGACAGAGATGATTAGAGACAAAAAATATATCTTATATTCATTATCAATAAAAACATTTTTTAATTGGCTAACAAGTTTAAATAATTAATTATATATTATATTACCATAATGGACATTGAAGAGATTGAAGACTTAATTGCTTGGAATTCATCATTCGGAATTTCAGTTGAAGAAACACTAAAAGAAATAGACAGACTAGATCTCCTAGAACTTTATGTCATTAGTCAAAAAGATAATATATAAATGTATCAATTATTTATGGCAGGATTTCATACAAAAACATTTTTAAAACATGATGATTATATGACACCTAAAAGTGCTTGGGAAAATATTAAAGATTATATTCCAAAAGACAAAGTTATTTGGGAATCATTTTATGGAGACGGTGAAAGCGGTAAATATTTAAAAGAATTAGGATATGATGTTATTCATGAACCTGTTGATTTTTATGATAATAATCTAGGTGATATTATTGTTTCTAATCCACCTTTCTCAAGTGCAAAAGAAGTTATGAATAGATTATATGTTTTGGATAAACCATTCATTTTAATATTTCCAAGTTCTAAAATTTATACTAAATATTTTAGAACATGGAAAGATAAGGGTATTCAGATTATTATTCCAAGAAAAAGAATTCAGTTTCAAAAAGTAAATACAGATGGAAGCAAAGAGACAAATAATAAATGTAATTTTGATTGTTTTTATTATTGTTATAAAATGAATTTACCAAGAGATATTATTTGGTTAGAATAATTATGCATAGGAAACCAAGAATTTATCACCCATCACTTGAATCTGTTTTCTCACCTCAGCGTAAAAGTTTACATTGAGTTGACCGGACACTGGTTTCTGTGCTTGACTATCCTTAAGAGTTGTTCTCTCATAATCCACCTGGAAGTCCTTAATTCTATCCTCAATAGCACAGCCAATGAATGAATACTGTCCAACTTTTTGGTTCTGTGAATTAGCTGTTCCATCAGGATTAGTATTCAATGGACGTTTACCTTCTGTTCTTAAATCTCCAGCAAGAATAGTTCTAGCACCAATAGTGGCAGTATTCTGGTCTTCCAATCCAACGCAAAGCAAGTGGTCAAATGGAGCAACCGCACCAGCACCCCAAGTGTCTGCTAAAAGCATGAGTTTCTGGGCATCATTATCAAGTCCCTTTCCTGAGAATAAATTTTTACCGTTTATAGCAAAGTTCACCGCTTCCTTGAATTGAGCCTTGGAAGCATACTCACCATAACCAATAGCGGTATTACCGCTGTTGTTAGCAGCAGACACACCGTTCTTCATCATAACAATACGTGAAACATATTTGTCGTTATATCCAACAAGTTTTCGTGAAACACTCTGGACAAACTGTCCAGCATCAGCACCAGCATCGGCAACGGCAGCGTTTGATGGAACAATAAATGAATCGTGTTCCACTTCATTCCATACAGCACCCTTGAAAGCACTTGATAATTTTTGAACAACTGACTTGTCCATAATCTCATCACATGCAAGGACTGGCTCAGGGTGCAACTCAACAGCAACATTCTGATTACCATTTACTTGAAATGGAATTCGTGATTCATATTCAATTCTAACTGATAAGTTTCTAAAGACTGATGTATCAAGGTGAGCCATCTCGTTAAGGATTGGAAAGCAAAGATTGAGTGGTAAATAACCAAGAGAAACTTGTCTTCCAAGAATACCATCAGCTACAGCCTTAGTAGCATTATCACGCCTTCGGTCAAGGTTTTGCAATTGTGAATCAATATCAAGAGATAAAACAGTTTTTTTCTCTTGTGAGTTTTGGTCTCTCTGTGTGCTATTGTCAGCCAATGAATTCAAAAAAGCAAGATAAGAGTTTGCCCTTCTTAATTCTGAAAGCACTTGTCCGTTGGAACGGAGAGAGATTGTTCTAATCTTACCGTATACACCAGCCATATCACAATAAGTGTCTCGTCCAGCACGGACTAAACCAAGATGGAGAATTCTCATATTGGAATAATAACCAGTATCGTTGTCCAATCTAAATTCGCAATGAGTTTGATCTGAAGATCGTGGGTCTAAATAACGTGTCTTAATATTTCCAGAGTAAGCAGCCATTTAAATAATAATAATATTAAAAAAACATTATTATTACTTTTACATTTATTCTATTATTTCTTCCCTATTTTCGCCCTCATTGCAGCCATTCGCTTTTTCATAGCAGCAGAACCCTTTTTAGGTTTAGATTTTTTTGGTTCTTTCTTTGGTGCTTTTGGTTTGGTGTGATATGGCATTATAGATTAGATGGAGATTTTAATTAAATGGAAATTAGTGTATGAAAAAATTGCCTTACGAGGTATGGCCTCACCGACATTGAACCATTATCAGTCTCAATCTGTGTGGTGAATTTTTGGTTTCTTAAAGAAGCAACTTGGTTAAATGGAGTTCCAATAATAAATCCTTCATTGCCGTGGAGCATGTCTGGCTGAGCAGATGACACACCAGCATATCTAAGTGAACGGACACCACGGTCAAGCATATCACTCACCTCATCAATAGTATATGAAATAAATCTGTTTTGAGTATCACTAAACATAAACTTCAAACTTCTAATTGATGGAAGTTTTTGCAATTGATAAGCATTCTCCTGAGCGGATGATTCATCACCTTGTTCAAGGAATGAAATAGCTACACCTAAAACAGCATCAGATGGAACACGTGCTTGGAGAGCAGCGTTCTGAGAGTTCATCGTGCTTTTGATTGAGACAAAAGAATTCATAAGAATCTTAACATCTTTACCATCCTCTGGAACAGTTGTATATCTCATTTTCAAGTTTTTAATTTCATAACTCATTGTAGCATCACAATCTAAACCAAAAAGAAAATGGTTAGAACGAGCAAAGTTAAATGACATCTTAATGTATCCATATTTATCAAATGAATAATCACCACCAGTCATTCTGTTCAAGCACATATTTGGTTTAATACAGAATGGGCTTTCACTTGATTGGACAGCAGCAGCACCAGTTGCCTGTTTATTGGAAGCATTCACTGCCTCAAGAACATATCGTCCATTAGCATCGAGTGCCCCACGTCCCTCAGCAACATAATCAGCACGGCATAAATCTTGTCCATCCATTGATGAGGCAGTTTGCATTTTTGCATAAACTGGATATTGGTTCAAGTTCTCAATCTGAGACATTGACTGGACTTCGGTGGAAACGGATTCAATCATACCATGAAATCCAATCATATTATCCAATCTAAAATCATCAAGGAGAGTTTTTTCAACGTTGTTTTTCTTAACAACAATTGTTCCCTCAAGACGGAGTGAGTTTTTCAAGTATTTTCTTCCAGAGCCAGTCAAGACAAAATCGGCCGTATTGAATTCGGTATAACTTCCAGTTGCGTTGTTATTCTCAGGTTCAACCATGTGATATTGAATGTTTGCCATATATGTTAATTATTTATTTTATTTTTACTAAATAATTAACTTAATTGTGTTGTAAATGTATTTGTATAATATTTATACAGACTTAACTTGTTCAAAAAAGAGGTTCACTCTTCCAGTAAAAGTTCGCGCAGCATCAAGATTGACTTCTAAGTCAAGCAACTGAGTTGCTGATGAGAGTGGCACTGGAAACTGGATTGACTTAACAGCAAGATATGAAGCATCCTGTCCCTGTCGTCCAGCACTTATCTGTAATTGTTCATTATTATCTTTAAGTTTCATTCCACGGTTCATAGCAGATTTTTTAAGCAAGTCAATGTGTTCGGCAGAACCATATTCAACATCCCTCGTGGTGAGTGATTCATTATTAATTGAAACTCGGTAAGTGCTAATAAAATCGTGAGAGTAGATTGGAGATGGAAACAATACAACACAGTTAATTGTATTTGGTGGAATTTGATAAGTTCTCTGGAGAGATTGCGTTCCAGCAGCAACATTGTCCTCAACTAAATGATATTCTGAATAGTCAAGACTATCAGCACCAGGAGCATCAGACACAGAGCAAACCAAGTCTTGGCTATCACAGGCAAAAGTGACAACAGGGTCAACTGACACAGCAGTCATCTGCTGTAATTGCTGTCCAGCAGTTAATTGGACATTAAGGTTAGTCGTATCAAGATTAAGAACAAGTTTGCCTTTATCACCAGCAACTGCTCCACCATCATTGTGGACAATACTTCTAATCTTATGAACCCTTGTAAATGTAGCAGCACCGGCTGCAGCAGCAGCACATGTAATACTGAGTTTTTGTCCAACCCAAAATGGACTATCCTTTACGCTGGTATACTTAGCAGTGGTCTGAACAGAGGTAGGGTCGGCAGTCTGTCCACCAGGAACAACAGCAGCAGGAACATTATCCAAAGCATTGTATAATGGAAGAGTTCCCTCTAATTTCTGTCTTGCATTCCAAGGAGCACCACCAGCAAGAAAGTTTTGTCTGTAAACAATTCGTCCACCATTCTCCTCACTCATTTCCATCTCTAAATGAATATCAAGTCGTCCCATCTTGGCTGAATCATAGTTTTGCACTTTACCAAAGTTGACAAGATCCTTAAGATGAATCTTGACACCAAGATTTTTTTGTTGTGATGGTTCTTGTCCTTCGCCAGTTAACTCAGCAAGGTTTCCAAACTCAAATGGATTTCTTGGCTGACGTGAACCACCAACTCTCGTGGTCTCATCTCTTCGTTCTTCACTGCTTTGATTGTAAGCAGAAAGATTTCCACGGATAACACGGACATTTCTTGAGGCAGCAATTCTACCCCTTAAAGATGAAACTACTTCGCAGTTTTTAACTAAAACAGCACCGGAAGCATTAACCGCTGTAGTATAATTAAGTCTGTTATTAGCGTCAGCAGCAGCAGGTTGATTCTCCTGAATTTCAGCAGATCCAGCAAAAACACCAGTGCTATCACCTGATACTGTATTATGAACAGCGGTTGCCTGAACAAAAATACCCCTGATTGAAAGGTCTACGTAGCATTTTGATAAATCGTATGTTCCACTGTTAGCAGGAATGCTAAAGTCTAAAAGTTTTTTTGTTCCATCAGCACCAACATCCAATTCACCCTGTTTAGAAGCATATCTAATAATATTCGCCATTGGATTATTATAAGATTATTTATTTACATTATTTTGAGTATTTAGTTTTATGCCCCAATTTGAACGGAATAATTAGTTCCAACTGTCGGTTTAGCTATTTCTTTCTCCTGATGAGGATGGAGGAAAAATGAGCCAATAAGTGCACCTACGCCAATAACAGCAGTCACTGGGTCAATATCTAAAGCAGCTTCAGCAGAATCTTCTTCAACATCCTTTTCAGCACCACGTTTAAGATCTTTTTCAGCATCATCTTTAAGATTTTGGTCTGGATCTTGGTCATTGGCATTTCTAGAATTAGCATCATTGGCAGCAGATGTATCATTTCCAGGGTTTGCAGCATTTTGCATGTCTTGAGCACCAGTAGGAGGAGGTGGTCTAAATAAACTCTCAGCATCTTCATCAGTCAATCTATCTAAGTCTGATTGTTCTGGTTCACTCGCTCCTGCTTCTCTCTGTTGAGTTGCTTCTTCTTCTGCCTGTGGATTAGGAGCACCAACGCTTCTAGCAGCAGCAGGATTGGCTGACGATGAGAATTCATCTTCGGCACGTTGTGTTTCAAATGGCAATAAACCATGAGTTCTTCCACCAGGAATACGTGCTACCGCTTCATCGGCAAACTCACTTAAATCTTGTCTTGGTTGTATCACTTCATTTTCTGGTGAGGTATGTCCTCTGAACCTTTTAGCATAATCTCCAAATCTGTCATTTAAAGCACCTTTAATATCTTTTGATAATTTTCCAATAGCACCAACAGCTGATGACGCACCTGAGCCAATCTCACCCATTAATCCAGTAATATCGTCTTCGGAAAAATTAAGTGCTTTTCCAATACCCTTTATTCCATCTCTTACTTTATCGTGGAGCATAAATGCACCAGCATCAGATAATAAATGCTGTCCTAACATCTCGGGGTCTTTTATCATACTTGTATATTGTGCTACAGTTCCAGCAACTTGATCTCCTGCTAATGTTTCTGCTAAGTTCTGATAATCTTGATAATCAATATCTCCCATATATTATTCATTAATATTATTATCTGTTAATAATTCAACATTTATATCAAGTATCTCAAAATCTGGTATTTTAATATTATTCTCTGTTAATCTTAATCTTACCCAGTCGGTTGCTTGATTGCATAATATCTCACTTACAGTCTGTATTTCAGGTGGACAACTGCCATCACTTAATATTCTATCTAACGCAGTTATCATACCAAACCATGTCATCATCTCAACTTCTGTGTGAAACTTGTCTCTTCTAAGTTTATTTACTTCTGCTTCGTTTTTTTCAAACTTTTCTTTCATTTGGTTTGATAAGTCAATTAACATAGATTCACTTGTATTTTCTCTGTTCTGACAATTCTCACATTTATTTTCGTTATCTGACATATAAATCTAATATATATATTATATATGCCTAATAAACTCAAAATTCTAAAGGTCAAGGATAAGACAGATAAAAACGTAGTTAAACTAGATAAACTGTTTGACGTAAACTTTCGTTTACTTTTAGTGTCTAGGTCAGGTGGTGGTAAATCCAACTTTTTAACGAATATTATTTTGAATGATAAATTAAAATACAAAAACATTTTTGATGGAGATGATATTTTTATTTTTGCACCCAACATAATGGCTGATGAAAAAATGAGAACAATTATTGAGGAAAAAGACATTGAGGAACGTAATCTATTTGAAACAATAGATGATGATACACTCCAAGTTTTATATGAATCATTAATTGAAGAATTTCATGAAGCAGTTGCTGAGGGTGAAAAACCGAGACAAAAATTAATTGTAATTGATGATTTTGGATTTTCTGGACAATTCTCTAATCAAAATCGTTTTGGAATGATCCAAAAATTATTCTGTAATTCAAGAAAGTTTGGAATTTCTATTGTTGTTTTAATTCAGCAATATTCTCAAGCATCAAACACAATTAGGTCTAATTCAACAGGATTAGTTATATTTAACCAAAGTAATGCTGAATTGGAATTAATTGAAAAAGAAAATAATTATTTGCAAACAAAAAAACAATTCATAAATATGTTTCGTGACAATGTGAGAGAAAAACATGATGCCTTAATAATTAATTATTCTAATAATTTTGAGCAGATGTATTTATCTCGTGATTTTGAGGAAATAGATTATGTTAAGTATTCAAAGCATCCTTAAACTTTCTAAAGTCATTCCACCAGGAAGAATAGAACTTCTTATTTTTGTTGGCGTAGGTGTTGGTGGACGTGGTTTTGGTTTTTCTACTTGTTTTGGTGCTGGAGCAGGTGCTGGTGTTTCTTTTGGTTTTTCAATAACTTTATTTTCATGAATTGTTGAAAGTTTTTTTTCCATTTCTTCTAATTTTTTTTTTAATATTTCATTTTCACTTTTTCTTTCTTTTTGCACACTTTCAGAACGTTCTTTTTTTTTCTGTAAATGTTCAAATAATTCAACATCTTCAGCATCTTTTGCTTTGTCTTTTTTCATTTCTTTCATTTTTTTATTTCTACGTCTTGTCTCAAGACTTTTCTCTCGACCACGCTTCAATTGTTCTCTTAACTTTTCTTTCTGTTCTTCTGTTAATACACGTTTCTTACGTTCCTTTTTTGGTTTTGGTTTTGGTGGTTCTTCAGCCACTGGTTCAGCAACAGGTTCAGCAACTGGTTCTTCTTCAGCACCTTCAAATAATTCTGATTGTTTTTTGGGCATATACAAATACTCAACAAAATAATTAACAAAAATAAAACAACTAATTAATTGTAAAAAGATCCAACTATAGTTCTTTTTGATGGTGCAGGAAGAGATAAGAACTGTTCTTTTTTATTATACATTCTTTCACGAAAATTATTTATACCATATTCCTTTGCTTTTTTGTCCATCATTTCTAACATACAGTCCCTTCCATATCCTTTATAAAACAAATTTTCATAATAAATTCTTAATGTTTTTCTTATTTTTTTTTCTTTTATTTTGTCTCTTTGTTTCTTCCATAAATCCTCATATTCCATAGCTTCTACTATTTGTTCAACATAACTCCATAACTCAGGTGGCAGAGAGTTCCATATTTTAGTAGGCAATATTATACGTAATTGTTCAGACATATTATACAGTATTTTACAATCTTTATATTAATTAAAAAGTGTATATTTGAGTGGTATAATTGTATACTAACTTACATACATTTCATTTTTTTGGATTTGGATTCACATATTTTTTTGCTTTTTTTTTTTTCATTTTTTTTTGTGATTTCATTTTCCATTTTTTTTATTATACGTAAATTACTATACAATTATACCATTCAATATACCATTTTATTTAATAATAAATATATATAAAAAATGTATATAGAGAAAAAGTATACAAATAAATTATATATGGATAATAATGAATTCTGTAATATTGATGGTCATTCTCTTTACGAAGTAAATGTGTTTGGTGATGTAAGAAAAAAGTCAAACAAAAAAATACAAACAATCATAGATGGTAAAGTAAGACTAATCAAAGATGAAACTAATAAAAGAACTTTACGTTCTGTAAATACAATTGTAAAAGATGCATTTTATCCTGATTTGGAGGGAAAAAGAGAAGCATTAACTTTTATTGAAGGTATTGGCTACCGTCCTAAAACTAACTTAAATAATGATGAAACTTTGTTACAAAATCTGTTAGTTGGTAATTGTGATTACAAAATTAAAGCACGAAAAAACTACAATAATGAAATAACATTTGTTTTTCAAGGAAAAATGACTTATGATATTGATGTGCTTTGTCTCATTGTTAATGAGAAAAAAGATACAATCCAATTATATCAATCAGATGTTGCTGCTGAGGAGGAACTCTGTGAAATAGATGGTGATGTGATATACTACTTATCTGTAAACTGTCGTCGTCCAAAAGGTGTTGAAGGTGATGGATTATTGGAACATATTTTAATGGCGAAATATTATTACATAAAAGCAAAAGTTAAAGAAGATGATATTTCATGTGATCTAGAAAAGTTAAAACAAAAATATCTTTCTTATGATTTTGAAGAAAGGTATGATTTGTATGATGCAGTTTTGTTAAGACAAAAAAATCCAACCAATGATTATGAAATACAACAAAATGAAAATCGTGTTGTAAAACAAAAAAAATCTTTTCCTGAGGAAAAGGTATTTACAGAAGAAGAACTAGAACAAATAGAAAAAGAAAGGGCAGAAGAAAAAAATATTAAATGGTTGCGTGAAACAAATAAACCTGATTTAGATTTAATGAGAAGACAGAGAGAAACAGAAAAAGTTGAAAAACAAATGAGGTCATTAGAAGGTGAAACAGCAAGAAGAATTAAAAGATATAATCAAGTTTTTGGAACAAACTTTGGAGACTTAGAAACAATGTCTTCGGTGTTCAAACAAGAAGTCAAAAGAAAAAGACAAAGGAAAGAACAAGCAAGAAGACAAGAAGAAAAAAAAGAAGATAAAAGAAAAAAACTACAACAACAATTAAGAGATTTATAATTATTTACCTATTTTTTTCATTGTTATATCGTGTGCTTGTTGAAAACAATATCCCTCTTTCATTAATTTCCTCATCATTGTCATGTGTTTTGCAGT
>VMHT01159937.1_pt1 | contig 10717 bp, 9 predicted proteins | sample 4693611 | NCBI WGS metagenome assembly VMHT01 (sample SAMN12280063, study PRJNA550983) | marine metagenome | isolation source: seawater sampled from same location over 5 years 0.02-0.2 micron viral filtrate | place: USA: collected off the coast of southern California halfway between the port... ... | reverse complement strand
TTTCTAATAGATTAGCTGATTCTCCTTGTATTCTTGTTACTGGTGAATATGGTTGGTCCGCTAATATGGAAAGAATTATGAAAGCACAAGCTATGCAAAACACATCCTCTATGATGTATATGGGTTCTAAAAAAACTATGGAACTCAATCATAATAATCCTATTATTATTGAACTAAAAAATAAATTTGATACTAATCCTAATGATAAAACTGTTAATGATCTTGTTTGGCTTCTCTATGATACTTCTCTTTTATCTTCTGGATTTTCGCTTGATGAACCTTGCTTATTTACTAATAGAATTCATAGACTTATCAAATTAGGCCTCTCTATTGATGATAATGATGCTGATTATGTTGATCCTGATGATACTTTTGAAGAAACTACTAATAATGACACATTTGAAGAAAATGATGATGATGATGAATCTGCTATGGAACAAGTTGATTAATTACTTTGTTTCATTGAATCTCCATGATAATCCAAATTTGGGATTTTTTAATAATGGCGCATAATCTATTGACATTATCGGTATTGCTTCTTGTATTAAATCTTTAAACTCATAACTACTAACATATCCTTTTACAAAAGGACATGTTACACCTGATATTATACTTAAATATGCTACAGATATCCCCTCATTATCTTCATCTTCATCTGTTACTCCTATTAATACCTTTGCTAAAAATATGTATAATACTCTATTTTTTTTATTATATTCTGGAGAATATCCTATAAACATATCATTAGAATCATCTCTATCTGCAATTAAATACATATTTTTCATTTCTTCGGTCTCCCATTCTGGATTCATTGTCCACATATCTAATAATAATTTAGTTTTCTCATTAGATAATAGTCTTATTTTAGGTTCTTCATCTTCACCATAACTTTTTTTTAATGCTGGTTCTAATAAATCACTCATATAACACGTTCCTTTTAATTTTATTTTCCTTCCTTTTTTTAATAAATTATTACTTTTTGTCACAAAACTATCTACTAAATATAAAATTAAAAAATTATATATATACTTCCTCATTTTATATTTACTATTTATCTTACTATTAAATCACTTTTTATATACTTTAATCCTTCCTCTAATGTTTGTACTAATAAATATGGCCTTACTGGTGGTATCAACATAAATAATCCATTTAATATCTTTATTATTTTTTCATTCTTTATTATTATACAAAACTTATCTAAATTCGTTCTATGTACTGGTTTAAATGACTCTAAAAATATTCCTAATTTTACTACTTGACTAAAACTTATATTTTCTAATTCTAATGATGTAAATATCATTTTAAAATTACTACCACTATTTAATAATATTTTATAACTTGTTATAAAATTATCCAACTCTTCATCTGTAAAATCTGATATTTTTATATTATATATCTTATTATCATTATCGTATATTTCTTGTGTTATTGGCATAATATATCTATATTATTTTTATATTTTTTTATTCTATCTTCATTTTTCTTATATCTACTATAATATTTAAAAACTCTTAACATATTCATATTTATATTATATTTATACGCCAATTTATTGATTTTATTTTTTCTTTATATTTTTTTATTTCATTATTACTTAATTTCTCTTTTGGAAACCATTCTTCAAATAATTCTTCATCTACTTCTTTATATAAATTTACTAATATTTGTTTTGTATTTTTATTTATATTTGATACTTGTTCTTCTTTATATATTAAATTATTTACTCCATTTTCATTCCATAATGTATCATAATTATTTATCTTTTCCCATCTCATTTTTTCTTTTTCATCACTACCTAATACATTCTGAACCTTTATTTTTTCATCTAATATTTGTTTATTATCTACCTCTTCTATATCTAATACACTACCATCTTTAGGATATCCTATTGATAATCCATTTAAATTTATACGATATTCCAATTCATCATCTTCACCACCCCAACCATATATATTATTAGGATATCCATTTACTTTTATGAATTGTTCTTCTGTAAAACTACATACCCCACCAAAAAATGGTTTATAATTTTTATTTTTATTTTTATTATAATCTATTCTATTATGATAACGTGTTCCATCTATTGCTAATGAAATTGGTGATTCTTTTGGTGGTGTCATTAAATAATATTTCATCAATTTTGTATCAGGTATCATATCTATATCTGTAAAAATATAGTGATCATATTTCTTATCCTTGTTTGCTAATTCAAATCCTATATTTTTTAATTTACCTATATTAAATTTATTCTTATCATCACTTTGTTCAATTATATATATTTTATAATTATAATCTTTAAACAAACCATTCATTATTTCAATAAAATTTAATCGTTGATTTTCACGTGTATTATTTTTATCATCTCTAAATATAGTTATTATTGCTATTGATTTCACACTTACTTCTTTTTCTATTAAACCTTCTTTTGCTTGTAAAGATGATATTTTATTTATTAATGTTCCTGTATACCTTATTATTCCATCTTTTGATAAAAACTTTTTATATATTAATTTTGAATTATTTATTATTTTTTCACATGCCTTTTCATTATTTTCACACCATTCATATTTTTCTACTAAATCACTTAAATCTTCCTTTATAGGTACATAATGTATATATGCTTCAAGTAAATGTGATATCCATTGTATATTTTTAGATTCTACTTTTAATATTACTGATCCTGAATTTAATTCACCTCCTAATCTATATGCTGATACATGACCATCTATATGTAATATATATTTATATTTGAACTTCTCTTCATCCACTATCTTTTCTTTTAATGAGAACGAAAAATTTCTTGAATCTATTATATCTACTGGTCTATTTTTAGATTTTTTAGGACGAGCATTCCAATCTGTTATACCTATATCAAATATTTCCGGATACTTTTTACCTAATTCTGCTGCTTTTAGTCTCATATTTGTTTCTATTGTTTGTCCACACCCTGTTGCTGAACCTCTAAAAATTACTTTATTTATCTTATCTTTAAATTTTATTTTCATTAACATCTCTGTTTTTTTTTTACAACCGTCTTTCCAATCCATATAATATTTTTTTGATACCCTACTCCAATCATCCGCATTTACCATTAATATATCTCCATAATCTTCATTTTTACTATTACTTAATATTGGACACATTTTTGTTTGATATATTCTTGGTATAACTGCTCTTTCATGTATATCATCAAATAATTCATTATATGGTTCTAAATATCTTTTATGTAACAATGGAAAATCTCTTACATTCATAAAAAAATCACAATCATTTACTTTTATAGTTTTACATGTCTCCTCTAATAAATCTCTATATATATTATGATTTATATCACCTTCTACATTTCCTTGACCAAAATTACGTATATTACAATTATTTGATATCCATCTTTGTCTATCTTTTTCAAATTCACGTTTTTGATTTGTTCGTTTTTCAAACTCACTTAATTTTTTATTTAATTTCTCATATATTTCTTTTATTTTTTCTTTATTTTTACCTCTTCTATGTTGTACCTCTTCTTTTAATTCATTTAATAATTTTTTATCCTTATTATCTAAATATAATCTAGCAAAATTCGGATTTCTATAATTCGCATTAGAAAATGGTAAAAATTTTACTTTATTATTACGAATACTTACATATATACCCTTTTTCATATAATTAAATAAATAATTAAATGTATTATATATACTTTCATAATTATAATTATCATAAATATTATGATCTAATTTCAACATTTTTAAATTATTCTTACCTATTTCATATATTCTTAAATGTAATAATCCATATTTTTCTATATCTGACCAATCTCCTGCATGAAAATATAAATGGTCAAATCTTACTTTCGGATTTGTATATTTAAAATTTGTCACCATATATCCCATTTCCTTATCTTTTCTACATTCATTTTCATTATTATATATTCCTTTTCTTATATTATACCTCTCATTATCTATTAATGAATTCTCTATATCTATTATTTTCTTTTCTGATTTCTTTTTTGTTTCTTTATAACAACATAATTCACCTTTATTTGTTGCCTTTTCCATATAACCTTCTTTACATGGTGGTTCTGGATTACGAACTGTACATTTCTTCGTTTTCGGTGATTCTTTATTTGCTTTCTTTTTTGTTTCTTTATAACAACATAATTCACCTTTCTTTGTTGTCTTTTCCATATAACCTTCTTTACATGGTGGTTCTGGATTACGACCTGTACACACCATTTATATATCTATATATTAAATTAAAAAATTGAATTATAGTCTTCATTCTTATCATTTGAACTAATATCACTACTTATTAATTATATCTAATGTTATATTCTACACCACAACTTTATAATAGTGTCATGATTGATACATCAGACTATTTTAAAATACTTCTTTTGAATAGTATTTATATATATCTAAATTATCTTGAAACTAATTATAAAGTAAAATTAGAACACTTTCAATTATTAGTAAAAAATAAATATTTTACTAATTATAATATAGATAAAAATATTTATTTGAATAAAATAAAACAATCTTATAGTAAAATTATTAAAATTAAATCATTTCTTAATTATTATAAAAAACACTTTATTATTGAAGCACAGATTTTCTGTAAAATTAATTATGTATGTAAAAAATATATTGCTTCATTTCTTTAATTTACTCTATAATGTAATAGTACTATGTTATAATAATCATATAAGCATGGCTCTCTATAATGTATATGATCTGTACCATTAAATATCATTAATCCTCCCGATTCACAATCACATGATATACAATCTACTTTTTTTGGTGTATAATCTGCCCTACCTTTATATTTATGTGGTTGCTTATTCTTATCTAAATATATCGGCCAACTACTATTTTCTGGTTTATCTATTATAAAAGATACTGTATACTCGCAATCTGGTTGATCTGTATGTGCTGGTAAATCTGATCCTTTTGTATAACATGATAAATATGTATATGTTGGTCTTACTTCTTTACCTGTTATTTTTCGTATTAATTCTAATACTTCATAATGTAAAAATCTTGTTACTGTCTCATTTCTTGCTCTAAATCTATTTGATTGCCTATCACCTAAATCTATCTCTTTTCTATTTATCGCATCTTTTATAAAATTTTTTATTATAATTAAAGCTTCCTTATTTACTACATCATTTATTATTACCGGATTATATTCATTAAATATATATTCATCTTTTAATAAACTATTATTTAATATTCCATTATTTTTTTTACTTATCTCATTTAGTTTTTTTAATGTATTCTTCACCTCACTCCAATTTACTTTATTTAAAAATTTCAAACTATTATAACCTATCTTACTATCATTATTTAATACTGAATCATATGCTCCATTTAATGTAGCTTTAAAATCATCTAATGATTTCTCTGTAAATATTTGTTCTGGTTGTTTATTTACACTTCTATTTGGTCCTGGATTATCAAATTTCTTTATTATACTTGGTAATACTTCTATTTTATTTTCATTCATATTTCTTACATAAATATGAAATATTATTGCTTCTTCATTTTCACTTATATTTATTATTTCTTTTTTCATTTTTTCATTTCTTATATCTGAATTATTTTGTACGTTATTATAAACTAATAATGTCCCTTTTTCTAAACTTAACTCCTTATTTAATTCTATAAATCTATATTTTATATTATTTGTTAATATTCCTGTTACTGTTAATATACGTTGTCCGCTTAATCCACGTGTCCTCATACATTTTTTACCACGTTCCGTATTAAAATCATAAGCATCTACATGTGATTGATGAACATAATTAGCAGCATATTTTATAAAATTAATATTTTCAAAATGTGATTTATCTATTTCTATTATATTTGATATTTTTTCTAATATATTTTTTATATTAATATTCGCACCCCAACAATTTAATCTCTTTTTTCCATTTTCTTCTTTAAAATCATAATATTTACTTAACTCTATTATTTCACCTTCTGATATAAAATTTTTAAATACTGACTTACTTTCATTATTTATATGATATTCACTTATCTTACTTGTATATATATTCTTCTTTTCTATACTTCCTTTTTTCTCTTCTACTACTTTTTCATCATCCGGATCATATACTATTATATTTCTTGGTTTTTCTCTAAACCATAAATTAAACGCCCATTTTTCACCCTTTAATACTGGTGTACCAGCATGTTCTGATAAATGATGTTTCTTATTTGTATTATCATACACATTTTGAAATACTAATAATCTACCTTTTTTAGCCTCTACATTTATATTTAATTTTGTAAATCTTGTATGACCTCCTTCTTCTACATCATTTAGATAACATAATGCTGTATACATTCTTTGACCTCCATATTTCATACACCTTTTTGACTTTTCTGATCCATCATGCTCCCATGAATCATAATGTTGCTTATATTCTTCTGTTTTATCATAATATATTAATTGATATTGTTCCGATGTATTTAATGGTACACCTACTTGTTTCGCTATTCTTTCTCCTACTTTATTTGTTATTTCATCTTTACTATGTGGAATCCAATAATTTTTACCTGTACGCCCTTGTGATACAAATCCTTTTTCATTATTACTTACTAAGGCCTGCTGTAAATTTGGTTTCGCTAAATTTATAAAATGTTCACACTCCTTTTCTGTTATAAAATTATCTATTATGTATATATTCGGGTTACTACATAACTTTTTTATTTCTACTTTTTTTTCATCATCTTTTTCTAATTTAAAACTAAAATTTATATCTTTATCTATTGCTGTTTCTATTTCTTCTATTGATATTCTATGAAATTTTTCTGAATTTATCATTAATTATCTATTAATTTAATAAATAATTTTTATATAATTATTTATTAAATGTCACATAACTTTACTAATGAATAGAAATATATAATTCAACTTATTGAATGGAGGTAAATTACAATTAGATAGAGCTAATCTTTCCAAATTACTTAATTATAATGGTTTTGATCAACACTTTAAGTAAACATCTTAAAAATATTTATCCTGATTTTTCTAATCAATCTGGTAAAAAAATAGATAAAATTGAATTATAAATATATGTTTTCTTATATATAAAACAAATATGAATAAACTTATTCATAACCCCGACACAAATCTCAAAAAATATGTCTCATTTGACCTTGATTATACTCTAATAAAAACTAAAAGTAAACGTAAATTTCCTCGCGATGAAAATGATTGGACCTGGCTTTATGATTGTATTCCTGATATTCTCAAAAAACTTCATTTTGAAGGTTTTCATATTATTATTATTACTAATCAGTCTGAAAAAAATGTTCCTACTATTACAACTAAACTAAATAATATATGTAAACTACTTGATATTACTATTACTGCTCTCATTTGTTATGAAGAACCTTATCGTAAACCATGTATGCGTTCCATACTTGAAAATTTTAATCCTAAACTTATTAAATTTTATTGTGGTGATGCTCTTGGACGTCCTAAAGATTTTGCTAATACTGATCTTCTATTTGGTTTTAATCTTAATATTCCTGTTACTTCACCTGAAGAATTATTTCTTCAAGAAAAAACATTACCTTATTCTATCCCACCCCCACTTACTTTAAAACATAACCCCATACAACTTAAATATGTTGAAAATCATGTTATTATTATGTCTGGATATCCTGCTTCTGGTAAGTCTTCATTAGCTAAATATTTAGCTGATAATTATAAATATGTTATTATTAGTCAAGATATCTTTAAAACTGCTGCTAAAACTAGAAAAGCTTTTCTAGAAGCACTTGGTAAAAATCCTATTATCATTGATAATACTTCTCCTCACATTCCTTCTAGAAGATTTTATATTGAAAAAGCACAAGAAAAACATCTTCAAATTGATTCTATATATTGTACTACTCCCATTAATGTAGCTTATCATCTTAACTATATTAGATGTGAACAATCTGAACACCCTAAATTTATTCCTAAAATTGTATACTATACATTTCGTAAAAAATTTCAACAACCTTCTATTGATGAAGGATTCACTGAACTTTATCAATATACTCCAAATATTGATAAAATTATATTTGAAAATTTTAGATATCCTATTATTGAGTAATTATTTTATTATTTCAATTAGATTTATATTTACATATTCATGTTCTTTTTTTTTGTATATTTTTTTATATTAGCTTACTATATAAATAAGTATGGGTTGGAAAATGAGATTTACATATGATAAACATGAACATCCTAAATTAAATGCCAATGATCAAGAAGGTGATGTTTCACGTAATCTTCATCAACACCATCTACCACTATTAAATCGTGGAATAGCATTAAGAACATATGAAGAAAAACCTAGACGACCAATGACATATGATTTTTTCTTTAAATATTAAAAAAGCTATTTTAACGTTCTCGTTTATTTGATTCTAATTGTTCTTCAACTTCATCTTCATCATCATTAACATCATCATCTTTTGTTAAATCTTTTACAGCAGTTACCAATAAATCATACATTTTATTTAATACTACTTTCTCTGTTTTTTCATTTATAAACGGTACATCTATACTATTATTTAATTTTTTGATTAATTTCTTTTTAAAATTTTTCTTTTCAAATAAATCTATCACTTGTGCTATTAATATTTCATCCATCTTTGTAGAAGATTCAGACATTATATTATATTATGTAGAAAAAAATTGAAATAGATTTATAATTAATACTATTGTTAATCTTCATAACTGTAATAAGGAGATAATATTAGACATTAATCTTAATATTAATGTCTAATATCACCTAGCATTTAGACCTAGTATGGATTGGCATACATACTAGGTCTTATCATTATGTCATCGTCAAAGATCGGCGAAGTTAACTAGATCTTCAGTAGTTGAGAATTTTCGTGTGTGCTCCGAAACGACAGCTACTGACCTATATAACTGATTTCAAGGTATCAGTATATGGTTAGTTCAATCAGGTTCTAGAATCATGTGTTCTTGTGGTCTATGGAAACATAGATTTCGACAAGTGGACCCGCACCAGGATGAGGCGCGCTACGGGCTGGGTTAGTGAGGGGCGTATAGTCTCCCTAACTTGTTCTAGGTGTTACCAATTTTGACAAAAAACAGTCATAACTGGACATATCCGGCCAATATGTTAAGAGTCAATACGGGGGGAGAGAAGCTACTGCGCACATGATAAGTATTCATGGTGTTAATTAAGTGAATACGAGATGCAGCCCATCTCAGAGCCATAATAATATAATATAGGCTACAGTCGTACGAAAAAATATATATAAAGACGTTATATATATTTTTTCTTTTATTTTTATTATAAAAATTGAAAGTTATTTATAATTCTGTATTTAATTATTGCTAATTACTATGGATTTTAAACAACAACTTCAAGAAAATGGCTATGTTGTTATTCCAAATATACTATCTCATGATAAAGTTGAACATGCTTTAAGACTATTCCATAATTGGAAATCTACTATTGAAAATTTTGATACTATCCATAGTAAAATTAGTCCACATGGTATTATTAAAACATGGGGTATTGGACAACAACAACACGCATGGTTTATTAGAACACAACCTGAAGTTCAACAGATTTTTAAAGATTTTTATGAAACAGATGATTTAATTGTTTCATATGATGGTAGTTGTTATATTACTCATGATCTATATAAAAAAAAGAAGGATAATTGTTGGACACATACTGATCAGGCTCCGTGTAAACCAGGGTTTGAATGTCTACAAGGGTTTATTTCTTTAACATCTAATACAAATACTTCACTAGTTGTATATGAAGGGTCGCATAAACTTCATGAGTCATATTTTAAATCTAAAGATATTTGTAATAAATCTAATTGGAATAAAATAGATCCTACATATTTAGATGAAATTAAAGATACTAAAAATATTCTTAATGTTGAAGCTGGATCACTAGTACTATGGGATAGTAGAACATTTCATCAAAATCAATATGGATCGCCAAATTGTGAAAATAGAATTGTACAATATGTATGTTACTTACCACGATCTCATAAAAAAAATACTAAAGCCGTTACTAAAAAAAGACAGCTTTATTTTGATACTATGAGAACTACTAGTCATTGGCCATGTCCTGTATATGTTAATGGTTTACAAGCTAGAACATGGGGGGATGATTCACTAGTAATTAATTATGATAGTTTAGTTAAACCAGATTTAACACCATATATAGAAGATATTATTAAATTAATTTAACTTATAAACTATCATAATTAATTTAATATTATATTTATTTATGCATATTTTTGTTTATGTTTACGTCTTGCTCTTTTTAGTCTACGCATTCTCTTTTTTTTCCATTTTTCTCTCATTTATTTATTTACTTAATTTATTTTTAAATTACATATAATCCACATAATATTAAAAATATTCCAAACCATGTTTTAATGCTTATCACTTCACCATATAAAAATATACTTGCTATTGTTGTAAATACTATTGGTAAAGCATATGAATATACTACACTTGTACTTAAACTATCACATAATGATGTAGCAATAATAAATAATATTGTACCTATAATTCCTACTGAAAATCCAGTTATTCCTGCTTCTAACATATTTGTATAATCCTTTTCTTCATAATATTTACCAGCTCTTGAATTAAATATTGGTGATATTGTCCAACATATTGAACAGGCTAATAAGCATATAAAACACAAATCCATATA
>VMHT01145148.1_pt1 | contig 10717 bp, 12 predicted proteins | sample 4693611 | NCBI WGS metagenome assembly VMHT01 (sample SAMN12280063, study PRJNA550983) | marine metagenome | isolation source: seawater sampled from same location over 5 years 0.02-0.2 micron viral filtrate | place: USA: collected off the coast of southern California halfway between the port... ... | reverse complement strand
TATGAGTCAGTTTGTTCAAAAGTGTTAGCAGCAGATAAACCTGCAGACAAGCCTAAACCAATAGGAACAGATGCGCCTCCTGTAACTGGGGCTAAAAGCATACCGGCGGTTGCGGGAAGGAAGTCCACGGCTCCACGTAGAGCTTCCTCCCCGACTTGTCGCCCGGTTGCTTCATCAGCACCGAAAAGTCCAAAGAGGTCTTCACCTCTATCACCTAACCATTCTTCTACTCCGCCAGCGTTTCTGTCTAAAAACAGATTAATTTCATCGCTGCCAGCTTTAACGGTGTTTTCAAACGGATTACCAATACCAGCGTTATATACATTGGTGTTAGTTACTTGGTTAGCAAGCTGAGAAAACTCATCAAGGTTACCAAAGGCTCCATCTGTTTTTCCGTGGAGCGCGCGGATTTCTGAGAATGTTAGTGGGTTAATCATTTATTACTGATTGACTGGAGGGTTAAATAAATTAAAGGCTGCGTCTTTTGCTTCGTCGCCGCTATAGTATGTTTCGCCTGTAATTAGGCTAGTAACTGGGTTAGCAATATAAGCATTTACATAATCAATCAAAGCCGCACCTGTTCCAGTTATAAACTCTGGTAAGTCTACAATACCTTTTACAAGTTCATTATCAAGAACAATACCAGCATTGTCTATATAGTCATAAACAGTTTGAAATCGCCTTTCACGCTCTATTGGATTATACTCTGAAGGTTCTGCAGTAGCAAATTCTGAACCGCTCGGACTAGGCGCGGGAGCCATGTTTTGATTTGGAACACGAGTGTTATAATGTTGAGCAATTCTTTCGTTTATTCCAGTTTGAGTGGCTCCTCTACGTGCACCAGCTGCTGCATTTGAGCCATCAACACGCCTATCAACTGGATTATAAATACCATTACCCATGTTATCCATGTTAAAGGCTTCTTCTGCGGACATCTCAATATTGTCGTATTGAGTGGGCAACATAGTATCTCCCGTAGGTAGATTCAATGGCACAACATTACTACCGTAAGCTAAGCCTCCATTACGTCTGGCTGCTTCTGCTGCATTAGACAGTCCAGTTGGACTTGGATTAGGACTATATTCATAAGGAATGTTAATTGTAGCAAAATCAAAACCTCGAGACGAAAGCAACGGGTTGTTAGCATAATAAGTTGTATCACCTTCTGTAAGCATTCCAGTCCGCTGAAACTCCATATCCCTTAATTGCTTGTCAGCAAGTTGTTGTTGACGAGTTTCTGCAACTGCTCGACGAGCTTCCATTACTGGGTTTACGTAACGAGAACTTCTTGGATCAAATGGATTATTTTCAGGAGTATAATTTTCTGTAAGATAGTCAAGTCCTTGAGGACCAAAACGACCTGGCCTGATATTACTAGGCCTGAACGCTTGGTTTGCCTCAGCTTGAAGCGCATAGGCTTCTTTCATTGCGTCTGTCAAACCTTCAAAACCTTCGTCTTCTCCTCTAGGAGACCTAATAGCAGAACCTGTTGTCTTTTTGTTATATTCTCTTTTAGCTGCACGTAGGCGTGCATTTTCTGCTCGTTTTGAATCTCGTTCTGCTTTACGAGCGGCCATTGGGCCTTCTTCTTCTAGAATTTTGTTGTATTCTTCGTCTGTTAAACTCATTGCTGTCCTTGTTGTTGAATTAAAAACTCTTGCATGCGTTGAGCCATTTCTGGATCTACACCTGAATCACCCATACCCATAAGAGAAGCTAATCTGGTAGCGTCCATATCGGGTGCTTTTGGCTGAAAGTCACCTGTTACACCTCTAGCTCTAAGCAACTGTTGAATAATATTGCTTGGATCAGAGTGAAAGCCTGCAATCTTTAACAAATCCACTATATTGTTGTCTCGGTTGCTTCTTCTTGCGTCGTTAGCGGAAAGAACATTTTGCATTTGCGCCATGTTCTGTAACACAGAAAGAGGGCTACGCATCTGTTGCTCTGCTGCTTGATTTTTTATTTTCTGCGCCTTAATTTGCTCACGCATAAGACGCCCTTCTAGTCCTCCTGGCATAATATTAGGTTGTTTATAAGTTGTTAATTCTCTTGTTTTGCTGCTCAGAAAGTAAAGTTCCAAAGGGGTTATTCTTTATTTCCTGGTTCATAGACTGCGTTCCTGCATAACCCTGATTAAACCCAGTTGTCATGTAGTTAATACCATCTTTTAGCTTTCCATAGTTTTCTAAAGGTGGTTTTCTAGCTTGTAGATTTACTCCAGATGCAGATGTTGCAGGGTTAAAACTATTGTTAGAATAGTTAGACGCTAAAGGATTTAATGTGTTTGTTAGCTCTCTGATATTAAGTGACCCGTAAGGCTTTAAACCTGGAGCCATAGCCTCGCGAAGTTTCATTGCTTCATCTGACAAAACAAGACTAGGCATTACACCAGTGTTAGCCATTTGAGCAAATCCAGCAGCACGTGGATTATTTGCCATATACTCTGCATTCCTTGAACGTGGGATTTGACCGCTTAAAACACTATTGTTTAATAGGTTTTGTCCATAGTTTCTAACAGAAGACCTTTTTAAAGGATCATATTGCCCAAAAGACGAGGCATAAGAACCGTCGCTGAGAGACTGTCTTGTTGCCCTTACGGGCCTGCTTGCTCCAAACATGATATTTATAAGTTTCTAATTTTACTACGTTCTTGCTGAACAATAGTGTTAAGTTGATCTCTAAGAGATTTGTCAATAAGACGTATGCCGTCTTTTGGAAAGCCTTGTCGTTGATGGTTCTTTGACCCTTGAGGTCTAAACTCACAACGCTCTAAAGCTCTATCAAAGTCTGCTTGATCTACATCTAAGTTAAATGTAGTTATAAGTTTTTCTAACACATACTCAGGCCCATTGTTCCAGATTGTGTCATAGTTAAATGAAACATAGTTTTTGCAGCCAATACTTTTGTCATAGTATAGCCACGACTTTATTTCGTCCCTGATAAAAGAAGTATTTGTGTCAATAAAGTAATTAACATAAGCTTCATCATCCAAATCGCTGTGAAATTTATTAAAGCGTTCAAAGTTTTCAAGCATAGTTTCTTCATGCTCTGCTCGCTTTTTACCATGGTAAAGTATATATGAAGTTAAAACGTCTAACAACCTTCGTCGAATAGTAATAACTCCAACTTTATCAGCCATAGCTAACTCTATAAACTTTTCTGGAATAACCCGATGAGTTTTAATAACTCTACCAGACATATCTGAGAAATAGTCTATTTCGTCTTTAGATAATTTAAAACTAAGTTTAGGTTTAAACTCTTCTTTCTTTACATTTAACAGACCAGAAAGACCTTTCGTTACAAGCGTAGAACCACAACGCATAAAAGTTGGAATAATGTAATTCATATAGCTTTTACTATGTGTTTAATTAAGTTTGTAAAATTAAAATTTAAAGCTGTATTAAAGCCATTAAAGTTTTTGGTCTGTCCGTCTTTACATGCAGCTTTTAAACAATCAACTGCACTATCTACTTTAGGGTAAGCCCATTCACCTGAGTAAAATTCATCGTCAACACTATCAAGTTTATAGTCTATAAGATAAGCGTTTTCGTCATTACAGAAATCCATGTTACCAGAATAACCTGTAGCTACAATCTTCTTACCCATAGCCATCATCTCAATCATGTGCAAACCAAAGCCTTCACTTTTATGAGGACTAAATAGTATGTCACATTTGTTATACAGCGAAAGTAATTCACTACGTTGTAATTTATCAGTAATCCACTCACAATCTAAATTTTGAGTTTGTTCTTTAAAGTAGTCTAACAAAGAGCTTTTTGAGTTTGTAACTTTAAATTTAACTTTAATGTCACAAGTTTCACTAAGTTTATGTAACACTTCAATAGCAAAAAATGGGTTCTTTCTAGCAACTCTACTATCACAATTAAAAGCAACTAAAATAACAGGAACGTCATCAACTGCATCTGGATTGTATTTGTAGTTTGTTACACAGTGTGGAATTAGTTTTACTGGTTTGTTTAAGGATTCAAAAATGTTTTTGCAGTAATTACTAGCCGTCCATATCTCTGAGTAATACATAGAATGCTCAGAAAAATCAGGCGCAAGTTCTGAACTTTCCCACATCCAGTAAGCAATATTGTTACCATCTGCAAACTTAGGAATATTAACTAAACTATGTGTAGCTCTTGGTAATCCATGAATGTAAAAATCATCATATTGTTCACCATTAGAAGTGTTGCATACTGTTTGAATAGCTTTTGCGGTGTGTTTATATGCTGTAGAGATTCCACAGACACCGTCAATACCATACAAATTCAAACTTCTCATTGTTGAGATTTTACTACTTTATACTGCTCTAGTAACTGCTGTGTCTCTTGATCAAAGTTTGCTTCTTCTTGAGACAGCTGTTGTTCTACTCCAGTTATACTGAGCCGTATGGCTCGTAAGTCAGTGTCCCGAACGCTTCTGTCAGGTTCGGAAGGGTTATAAATATTTTCGTCCGTCTCCATAAATCAAACTTCCATCTAACTGTATCGTCTGCAATTAACTTTTCTTCTCCCATTATATCAAGATACTCTGTTGCAGTAGGAGAACTACCTTTCCAAGAATAAGTTGTTAAAGGAATTTCGCTAACGTCATAAGTATTAGAAAACCCGGCTCCTGTAAAGTTAATGGAGTTCATTTTCCTTAAAACAATCTGACCATCGTCACAAAGTATATTAGGAACATCAATTCTAAATTCTCCATCAATGTAACTTAAATCTACAGTTTTAAACTGAAAGATTTCATCTGGGCCTTGTGCTGTTTCATGATAAGTAACTTCAAATCGTGCAGGCACTTTTAACTGTTGATCTCCTGATTTGTTAGGGACAACAGTATTTAAATCAGAAATAACTCTGAAAGGCACAAGAGGGTCCAAAAAAGAATTAAAGTAAAAATCAACATTATGATACTCATAAAAAGTAGTAGTTAAAATAGAACTATCAATAGTCTTTCTAACTCTTGTCCAAACATTATCACTTGACTGAGTTATATTCTCAGTGCGTCTAGCAATAGACATATCTGCTGACGTAGACGGCTGAGACAAAAATATATCTTTTTCTACAGTAACTCTTCGTCCAGTAGTAGGCTCTTCTTCAAAACCTGTAAACGATCCAATAGGAGTAGAACCACTTACATAATCTTCAGACCTAACGACTGTTCGAAGCATTTTTGCATCGTCCAGTTGCTGATCAACAACTTCAATAATGTCATCTCCAGTTACAACAGCTGTTCCAACATCAATGACTTGTGCAGTTGACTTAGTAGTTGCACCGTATAAAGCACTATCGTTATGCTTTGTTACAGTTCTTGGCTGCCAACTATTAACACGAGTGACAGTTTCAGTAGCGTTAGTTTCATTAACTTGTTTAATTTCATCTTTAATCAAAGTTAAATCCTGCGCACTTAACTCAGCTTGTGCTGTTGTGCTTGTAAGATCAACATGTGACTCAGTAGTTAAAACTGTTTCACCACCCAAACGCTCAAGTCCTCTAAGTTCAGAGTGCGTAAGTGTGCCTGTATCTCCAGGATCAAAGCCTGTAACCTGCTCTCTAGACTTGTTAGTGTTACCACCATTGACAACACGTTTTTCTAACTCACCAAAAACAGGCGTATTAGGCTGATGCCCATGCGCTACCTCTTGATCAGTTGTAACTAAAGTTTTACCTGATGTTTCTCTGCTCTTAACTCTTTGAGCTTCAATCTTTGGCCCTTTGATAGAGCCAGTAGGATTATTTATTTGAGTTTCAGACATTATCTTTTATATGGTGCTCTACCTGCTTCAATCAAGTAGTTATCTTCTTCTATAAGACTCGCAAGTGCAGCGTCTCTAGCACGTTCTGGCACATCAATGTTACCTTCTTGCCTGTTTACAAATTGCTTAACTAATAAGTTAGCTTCAACTATTCCACCATAAATCAGAAAGTCTGATCCTTGATCTGTAAAAAAGTCGTCATCAGAATCATTTGCATAATCGTCAAACCGACGATAACCATCCACAACAAATGTTGTTGTTTCACTTGGTGTAGGCACAAACGTTACTTCATTACCTTGTATGTATGCATTGTAGCTTGTCCCTCTAAAAGGAGCAACAAGACTTTCACGGTAAATTGCACCATCTCCAAGATACCTAAAAGCACTACTTATACCTTGTGCAGTGTTTCTTTCACTTGCTGCAATGGCTCCGTGGCGCATAGTGTGCTGCCGAACAACCAGCAAGTCTTCACCATATTGCAGGTAAAAACTTTCTGGCTGTTTCAGCGTAACACTAGAATCGTCACTGAGTAAACTTAAGTTTCTCCAGTTACCAATTCCATTTGTGATGGTGCCATAGGCTCGAACTTCTTCACAATTCCAGTCGTGCATTCTTGTTGCAAACCTACGTGCATTGTTACACGCAAGCAATAACAAGTCAACACCACCTGTAATAAGTTGAGTTTGATCGACTTGCAGATATGCAGCAATCGTAGTTTTAATCTGTCCGATGTTCATAGCCTATAGCACCAAACGGGTTCAATTATTGAATTACTTGCCGTGACCACGTAGGCCAAGCTTTCCAAATGCCCCATGCTTTACCGTGTGGCGTTTGGTTGAATTTGTTCCAGTAGCAAAACGCTCGCGCGCTTCGGTGTTAAGCATAGCTGTATCTTTTACATCTACTGCTGAACTTGCGGTTACTTCATCGTTTACTCCGATTCGATGTCTTTTCATTGTATAATATCCTTTATTTAGGGTTAGTGTGCACGGCCATTGACCACGCCACGGAAGGTTCCTGTAAAAGTCCCAGGCGCATTGCTGTCTTGTAACAGGAGGATTGATTTGTCAAAAGATGCGATACCAACAACAATAGCGCTGTTATCGTCTTCTGTAAGTGTGCTACTGCCTTCGAAGCTCTTAAACCCGAGGGCAGAAGCAGGGATTGTATCTGTAGCGTCACCTTGACCATCAAGAACAATAGTTACATCACGAGACATAATAAGTTTGTCTTGCGTAGTGTAATATGCTTTGTGGAAAGTAACGTCACTTTTTTCTAAGTCTGCCATAGTAATAAGAGGGAGGAGGGATTAACCTCACTCCCTCGTTAAGGGTTAGAGAGTGATTGATCCAAGGCGATCCAAGAACATGTGGTTCTCTGGATAGTGCAGCTCAAGACTTGATTCAGTAAGCCATTCATCCTTACGACCATCATAGTCGCGAGGCTGACGGTTCTTAAGCAACGTCGTGTCTGAATCCTGGAAAGGAGTATACTTCAACTCACCCATATCAAGAATAAACGCAGACGAATTGTGAACGTCGGTTTGTGCAAGAAGCGGGTGGGATTTGAAGTGAAGAACACCATGAGCAGTTTCCCAAGATGTAACCTTCATACCAAAGGTATCTTCCTTAGAGTGAAGATCAATAGTTTTAAGTGATGCATTTTTAGCATACTTGTTAAACTCAGACAGGAACCGCTGACCACAGAGCGCAATCTTTTCATAAGATTCGTCGTTAGTAAAGCGAAACGCGTTCTGAATGATGCGATCTTCAAACTCTTCACCAGTAATGTTAGCTCCTCCAAAATCAAGGACACGCTTTTCATCCGAAGAATCCCATGCGTCACCTGAAATATCAGAACCATTTGGACGGTAATCAAATTGACCACCATTAGAGATGCTACCCTTTTCGTATTGTTCGAGGAACCAACGAATGCCACCAAGAGTCCGACGAACCGTAGTATCGCCATCATCAGTAGTTGCAGCATAAGAAGAACGACGACCAAAAAGGAAGGCATACTCAAGCAACTTCATGTGCTTCAAGGAATTGATCTTAGCCGTGGACTTGTAAGTGCCAGAGCTATCAAACTTGAGGCCCATCTTCAACGCATTACGCGTGAAGTTGAAGGAATGACGGAAAATCTGGGTGTAGTTATACACTTCGATTGGAAGGGTGCGGAAACCAGTTTTGGAACGATCGCCTTCAGCAGCTGCTGACGACACAATGATCACATCCATGCTGTTAGCAGCAGTGGTATTAAGCACGTTTGCTACTGTCTCAATTAAGAGAACATCAACTGAGTTTGCTGTTGGATAAACAGAAGTAATAACCGCTTGGAAAGTCTTCTCGGAAGAAGAGGTTCCAGGGATATTACGAAACTCAAGAACATCACGCTCTTGAATTAGTGAAACGTCGTCAAGAAACACGCGAAAAGCTGCATTTCCTGAGAGTCCCCAACCTGCTGTAGTCAAGTCAGTTCCAGCTGCACCATTAGAACCGGAAGTATCGGTAAATGGTCCAGCAGAATTTGCTTGAACTGTTTTAGCTTGAAAGGTCGGGAACCTTTCTTCGTTCCAACCAAATGTTGGTTTATCTGTTTCTCCGTCTCCATCATCCATCATGGACAGCAGACCCATAAGAGGCGCCGCGCCGTTCGGATACTGGTAGAACACCTTACGTCGGATATCAAGAGACTGAACGCCTGTCAAATCCGAAGATGACTGTAAGCCTAGTATTGACATATTGTATTATATTTTGTTGTTTTGGTTAAGGGCAGCTCAGGAGAAAATGTCCAATCCAGTAGGAACTTTCGATCTACCACCTTGGGCACCTTGCTGACCTCCTCCAGCTCCGCCACCTAGCGAAGCCATCGAAGGCATGCTGCCCTGCTGTCCGTTTTTGTTGTTTTGAGTGCCTGACTGAAGATTGAACTGTGGATTAACAGAACGAATCAACGATTCAGTTTGGCCGGCAACGATCTGGGCTGCTTCAGCTCCGCTTTTAGCAGTGTAACCGCTATTACGAAGTTGAGCTAAAACCTGTTTCATTGTTTGCTCGTGACCTTTCAGAGCAGGATACATCTCGGTAACACTGGAATAAAATTCATTATCCCTGGATTCACGAGCCATATCAAGCGCGGGCGAAATTTGCGTATTAAGTTGGTTGTAAACCTGCTGTAAAGCATAATTTCCAACCGTTGTGGAGTTCTTAATAATTGCGTCAGCAAAGCCTTGTAAAGCTTTAATTTGGTTATCTGACACGTCTGTGCCAAAAATTGATTCAGCAAGCTCAGGATCAACACGCACAGTGTGCAGCATTTCGTCAATTTGTTCTTGACTTAACTGCGGTTGCTCTGCTTGTTGAGGTTGCTGCTGTTGCTGTTGAATATACTGCATCATTTCAGATACAGGAACCATTGCTTCTGATTGCTCTTGCGGAGCTTCGTCAGCAACAGATTCTTCTTCATACTCTTCTTCAGACGGCATACCACTTTCGTAGTCTACGGTTTCATCAAAAGTTTCAAGATCGCCGGCACCACCTGCGTGATCACCTGGCTCTTCATATTCGTTAAGCACGATGTTGTTTGGTAACTTATACATTATCTTTTTCGGTTTGGGCTATTTGTGCTAGTTCGGATTGTTTAATCTCAAACCAGTCTTTGTCTATTCTAACTTGTGACAGCGATCCAGTAGCTTGCTCTCTAACAACTAGAGAAGCAATTCCATCTGGTTGAGCACTTGTCACCATATCAATTAACATATCTTCAGCTTGTTGGCATTCCTCCAGGAACAGCTTGTAAAGGTAGCTGTCCTTGAAGTTGTCCAACTCCTGCCGGACCTGGGATAATTTGATTTGGTCCCATTGGATTTTGTCCATCTTGTATTTGAGGTTGAGGTTGACGTTCGAATCTATCTATGTTTTCAATGCCACGGAGTCTAAGTGTTTCTTTTATAAGCTCACCAACATCTATGTTAAGTAATGAAGCAACTTCTGGAGTTGCCATCATAGCAGAAACAAGTTCTTGTAGTGACTGTGCCATAAAGCCTTTTTCGCTTTGAAGTGTAGCATCGTGAACAAAATGATCTACTTTACCAATTAAGCCACTTGGATCTGTTGGTTTAAATTGCTGAAACCTTTCTTCTGTATCATCTCCAATAATCCTTTGCCAGCCAGGATAAGTAATTCCTTGTCTGTGGTTACACAACATTTTCTGTCCAAGTGGTGTAAACGCACAATCCCAAAGTAATTTAGCCGTAACTTTCATACGTGCAGCGGAACCGGAGTTAACGGCGCGAGCTTCAGTAGCAGACCTACGACCACCATGAAACTGACCCATCGCGTTCTCGTTAACTCCAGTAACCACTTGCATAACTTTCATAAGCACTTCAGCGTCATTAAAGTTACCAGAAGTGTAATCGTTAAATTGTAACTGCTTAGCAAATCTGTCAACGCCTAATTTAGGAGCACCTTTTTTAGTAAGAATCCAAGGCGATCTGCTTTCGAGACTAGCCATATCAATCATACCAGGATCAACAATCATGTTGTTTTCTAAGCCTTTCTTATTTGCCATAAGTCTAGCGTTAATAAGAAAGCTAATAACCTCTTGGATAGGATCAATAGAATCTGCAATAGATTGACCAATATGTTGGTGCATATCTGGAGAGATAAGACCAACGTCATAAGTGTATTTATCGTGCATATAACCAATAGGCTCAGCACGTATTACCCTGTCATCATTAGCAACCTGGACAACATATCTAACAAGTCTTTTAGTATTACCAAATCCGTAATCTTTTGGAATCAACTCTAACTGACATTCAGTCACACAAACAACTTGATCATCTTTAGTTTTAGCTCTAGATTCACTAATTGTGTAATTATGAAATGCTGACAATCTAGTATGATTGCGGTGCTTTTCGTATGACTGTTTAGTCATTGGCTCAATAAATTCAGTGCCAGC
>VMHT01218975.1_pt1 | contig 10718 bp, 11 predicted proteins | sample 4693611 | NCBI WGS metagenome assembly VMHT01 (sample SAMN12280063, study PRJNA550983) | marine metagenome | isolation source: seawater sampled from same location over 5 years 0.02-0.2 micron viral filtrate | place: USA: collected off the coast of southern California halfway between the port... ... | reverse complement strand
TTAAAACCAAACTCACGATGCAAAACAAGCACATCGACAAATTGGTTAAGATCGGTGAAAGCAACGACGCCAAATACGACGTGGAGCTCAAAGAGGTTGAAGAACAAATTAATGTTTACATCGACAACAACAAAGAGCTTCTTGAAGAGTACCAAGCCAAGTACCCCGAAGCCACAGCGAAGGTAGAAGAGCTTAGTAAGACTATCTCGAGCATCACAGACATCGACAAAGGCATTGCTAAGAACATACAAACAGTTGATTCCGACATTAAGTTCTACACAGACAACAGATCTTGCCCAACGTGTTCACAAACCCTAAGCAAAGAGTTCTGTGAGGTAAAGATCGAGAAAAGCAAAAAGTGGAAAGGCAAACTTGTTGATGGTAAGGACAGCCTTCAGGATCAGCTCGCCAAGGCAACAGCCGATCTCAAAGAAAGCCAGGAAGAGCTTAATCGGGTTCTTCAGCTTAATCACACGCTGACCACAAACCAAAGTTTAATTGCTCAGTTTAACAAGCGTGCAGACGAACTTAAAAAGCAGAAAAACGAAACGTCTTCTGACAAAGATCTTGACCGAGCAAAAAGCGAGCTCGAAGACCTTCGAGAAAGCCGTGAAAATCTCAGCAATGACAAGTCCGAGCTTATTGAGGAAAGACATTACAACGACGTTCTTTCTGAGCTACTAAAAGACACCGGGATCAAAACAAAGATCATCAAGCAGTACCTCCCGGTGATGAACAAACTCATTAACAACTACCTTCAGGTGCTGGACTTCTTTGTTAGCTTCGAGCTTGACGAAAACTTTACCGAGACCATTAAGTCCCGGCATCGTGACGCCTTTTCATATTCATCCTTTTCTGAGGGAGAAAAACAAAGGGTGGATCTGAGCTTGCTCTTCGCTTGGCGCCAAATCGCTAAAATGAAGAACTCGGCCAACACGAACCTGCTCATGCTCGACGAGGTCTTTGATGCAAGTCTTGATATCGACGGCATCGACAACCTTCTTAAGATCATGAATACCCTTGATGCTGAAACACGAGTCTTCGTTATCAGCCACAAGCAGGACCTTCTCGAGGGCAAATTCGAAAGAAAGCTTGAGTTTGAGCGCCGACAGAACTTCACTCAGCTGAAGTCTATTTCCTAGGATTTCCTGGGGGCCATTCCCAAAAGCCTTCGCGCGGGCGTTCTATAATAGGCTAAGGGAATGGCCGACTTGTTCCAAATTGAGCAAGTTTTGTGCCTTTCTGAGACAAAGTTGCGCTTTTAGCAAAAAAGTGGTTTACATACCCGTGGAATATGGTATAATGAGAGGGTAACAGAGAAAGGACCCATTTATATTATGAAACCCACACCAACCGATCCATCCGCCTTCGTTAATTCCTCGTCATGGGATAATCTCCTTCACGGTACATTCACCAGGTATTCTGAATTGGCTGACGGCTCAGCCCTCCTCGAAGAATTCCGAAAGGAGAGACCAGTTTCCAAATTGGTTTACTCAGAGCGCTTCGAGGCTGGAACCGAGGACGCTGCCACCTGCATCAAGGTGGCGAGGAAAAATTCCAAGTCCTACAACATGCTTTTTTCCTAATACATGAATTCCCTTATTGAAGCAGCTTCAATTCTGGATCCGATCGACTACGTTGTTATCGCATCCTTCATCGCCATCATAACTACCGCCTTCGCACAAATCGATTTCGAAAACCTTATATAATGTCTACCAAACTTCCACAGCCTGAGCACAACGTTGACTTCGAGCATCAAAAGCAACTTGCCAAACTCTTGGCGAAAGAAAACATCCGAGTCCGGATGGGCAATTACCCAACTGCTTTCTTTGATGTTAAAAACCGAGTCCTTGGCTTACCCGCTTGGAACATAGACAACAAGGCAGTTTCAGATCTTCTTGTTGGACACGAAGTTGGCCACGCACATTGGACACCGGAGGATGGGATCGCACAGTACCACGACAGGTTTGGTAAGCAAGCTCCATTTGACATTGCCAACGTGGTAGAAGACATTCGAATCGAGCGTAAGATCCTTTCGCTTTTCCCGGGCTTGGTCAGCTCCTTTACAAAAGGCTACGGCTACCTACTCGAAAAAGACTTCTTTAAATTAGAAGGCCAAAACATCAACGAGCTCAGCTTTCTCGATCGCCTTAATATTAAAGGCAAAGGCAGAGACCTCGTTGATGTTGAGTTCGACGAATGGGAAACCAGCATTTACAAAAAGTGTTTAAGGGCCGAGACCTACGAAGAAGTCCTTGACATCTGCGGTGAGATCATTGACAATCTTCCAGAAGAAGAACCCGAGAAACCAAACCAAAACGAGGAAGAAACCCAGCCGGAGGAATCACAGCCTTCCGATGATTCCGATCAGGACCAAGACGGAGGAGACGATGATTCCATAGACATGGGAGCAAAATCCTTGCCAGAAGAAGAAAGCCCTAACGAAGGCGATTGGGATTCAGAGGAAGACGACGAAGACAATTCAGAGACCAGCAAAAGCAAAAAGCCATCCAACAACGGAGAAGAAGAGGAAACCGAAAACGAAAAGGGTCAAAACAACTCCAGCGGTAAAGATTGGGACGGCGCGATATCAAACACTCAGCGAGCTTTGGATGCGGAGCTTGAGAACAATCAAGAAAACTTCGATGGAACCGTTTACGCAGATGCTCCAAGCAGATCACAGATAAACGAGTGCATTACAGACATCGAAGGACTTCGTAAGTCAAGAAAGGAAAAGCTTTCTCTTTACAACAACATTATGACTTGTCCTAACGAGGATTTACGATGGGGCGAATTCAAGAAAACCTCCAAGCAAAACGTTGCTCTTCTTGTTCGTGAATTCGAAAGAAAGAAGTCAGCATACGAATACTCACGAGCTCAGCAATCCGCAACTGGATCAATCGATCCTAACAAACTTCACAGTTACAAATACGAAGACCAAATCTTTAAGTCAGTTACTAAGCTTGCCCAATCAAAAGACCACGGTATGATCTTCTTCATCGACTGGAGCGGAAGCATGAATCGAGTTCTTCACCAGGTGGTTCAGCAAGCACTACAATTGGCTTTCTTTTGCAGAGCGGTTGGGATTCCATTCGAGGTCTACGGGTTTACTACCAACAGGTCATGGTACGGTAGACATGATAACGGTAAACTTGAACAGGTTGGTACGGCAGTTAACCTAGGAGGAACTTCAGTTTTCGAATTACTAAATTCAAGTATTAGTAAAAGAGACTTCGAAGAAGCCGCCAAGGAGTTATTTGTTTCAACGAGAGTTTGGAGAGGCGGATTTGACAACGATTTAGAAAGCCTTGGGGGAACACCACTATTTGGCACAATACTTTGCGCCGAGGAAATCGTCCGCAAGTTTCGCAATAAGCACCGCGTTCAAAAACTTCACACGATGTTTCTTACAGACGGTGAATCTAACCCATTGACATACGATGTGGACGAAGAAGCGGCTAAGTTTGAAAAGCCCGATCGCAGAGAAAACTCAGCTGTATGGACACCAACCAAGGAGTATGTCCGATGGGGAAAGGCTACCATAGGTCCAGACGCATTTAGTCACCGTGGACGTCACTCGACATATCGACAGCTTATCCTTAACTTTAAAAAGGTCACGGGATCATCGGCAATTTGCTTTTTTCTAGGAGATCCGCGACACGCCAAGGGTGCAGGCATCAACGCCATTACTCACTCCTCGAAATTCAAGTCCACTAGCTGGTATGAAGGTACAGAGGAATTCAAGGAGCTTCGAAAGCGTTCCGTTAAAGATAAAAGCAGAACCATCTTCATCGAAGACGGATATGGCTTTGACGGCTACTTCATCATTGAGACAAGCAAGGTAAAGATCGAAGATTTAAACCTAGAAATGGAAGAAGACCTTGACTACAGTAAAGCATCTGATGTCAACAAGCTTGCTAAGAAGTTCTCTACCCAGAACAGAGACAAGCGCACATCTCGAGTGTTTTTATCCAAATTCAGTGACCTTATTTCATAAAAAGAGTAAAAAGGCCCAAAAAAAGTTCAAAAAAAAGCCATTTAGAGGTTTACATACCCCGTAGATATGGTATAATAGAGACACACCCAGAATAACCACCAATTCTATATTATGCAAAAAACAGATAATGTCGCTGAGACAATCGAGGACCTTAAAAGCAAAGGTCACTTCCCAATCGCGCTGACCGCTGACGTGGTCGACGCTGCACGAAGAAACGGCTACAGCTTCAAGCGAGCCAGAGAGAGATTCCTTTTACCCGAACTTCGAGCCGGCAAAAAGGGAGTCAGCTTTCTTTACGATCTAACATCCTTTGATGGCAACAACCCTCCAACAGCAATGGAGCCAGTAGCACCAGCTCCACAGCACGCACATAAAAAAGCTCCGGAGGAATCCAACTCCTTTCAAATGTCTGTTGGCTCAGTAAAGAGTGTGCACAGCGAAGAGGTTTATGTCCCACTCGCGAACAAGAACTTTGTTCAATGGGGTGAGTACAAGAACATCAAGAAGATCATTGACTCCAACATGTTCTTTCCAGTTTACATCTCAGGCATGAGCGGCAACGGAAAAACAATGATGGTCGAGCAAGCGTGTGCTAAAGCCAAGCGTGAGTACGTTCGAGTTCAGATCTCACCGGAGACTGACGAAGATGATTTGATCGGTGGCTTTCGTCTTATTGAGGGCGAAACGGTTTTCCAAAAAGGTCCTGTTATCAAGGCCATGGAAGCAGGAGCCATTCTTCTTATCGACGAAATCGACCGAGGATCAAACAAGATCATGTGCTTGCAAGGCGTTCTTGAAGGCAATCCTATCATGATCAAAAAGACGGGTGAAACAGTTATTCCCGCAAACGGATTTAACATCATCGCCACCGCAAACACAAAAGGTCAAGGTAGTGATGATGGCCGCTTCGTCGCAGCCCAGGTTATAGATGAAGCCTTTCTCGAACGTTTCGTCGCCAACATTGATCAGCCATTCCCAACCTCTGCAACGGAATCCAAGATCGTTGAAAAGCACATGAACAGCTACGACGTCAGCGACTTAGAGTTCGTTACCAAATTGGTTGCATGGAGCAAGATCATCCGAAAGACCTTCGAAGACGACGGTGTGGACGAAGTGGTTTCCACCCGCAGACTTTGCCACATTGCAAAGGCTTATTCAATCTTCGGCAACCGACTCACCGCAATTAAGATGTGCATCTCCCGCTTCGAAAGCGAAACACGCGATGCCTTTTTAGATCTTTACACAAAGATTGATGCAGGTGAAATCGAGGTTGAAGCGGATGATCTTCCAAGTACAGACGAAGCCCTTGGTAACGAACCTCCATTTTAGTACAAACGATCCGCTAACTAATTAGAGATTTTACTAAATGACTCAAAGACAAATTAATCGACTAACAACATTGGTCTTGCTTCAAAACCAAAAGGAAGCTGTACTAACAGCTCTTGAGGCAGGCTACGAGCCTTCGCCTGACGATCTAAAAGCAGTTGGTATCGCTGATCCATATCGCGTTATTAACAAGCTTCGATACGAGCGAGGAGCTCCAATTTATCTCAACACCCGATACACTTCTAAAGGCGAACGAGTTCGCCGATACCGTCTGGGTACACCTAAGCAGCATTCAAACGCTGAATAGAAGGATGGCTGGGTATTGTGGTGGTGCCCAGCCATCATCCATTTTTAGATTTACATTCACAACAAAATACGATACAATAGACAAACACACATTATGAAAAACCTATCAACAGAAACCTTGGAGATTCTTAAGAACTTCGCAACCATTAATCCAAACTTGGTTGTTAAAGCTGGAGAACCTCTTTCAACAATTGCGGAAGCCAAAAACGTATTCGCAAAAGCAGCAATCACCGATCCTTTCGAAAGCGACTTCGGCATTTACGATCTAAACGAATTCATCAACGTTGTGAATCTTGTTGGCGATCCAGAGCTTGAATTCAGCGCCGACAGTGTCCTTCTTAAAAACGGCCGAAGCAAAGCTTCCTATCGTTTCGCGGATTCAGATATCCTTACCGCTCCAACGAGTGAGATTAAGATGCCTGATTCTGAAGTAAGCGTTACGGTAACGGACGACCAGCTTGCTCAAGTTCGCAAAGCTGCAGCAGTCCTCGGACACTCGGTTGTATCCATCGTGGGTAAAGCAGGTGTTGTTAGCCTCACGGTTACCGACAACAAGAACTCCTCCGCAAACACCTTCGACATGGTAATCGACGAAGACAACGCGTGCACAGCTGAATTTGACTTTCAGTTTCTGATCGCTAACATCCGCACCATTGGCGGTGACTACAAGGTCGACGTAAGCTCCAAGTTTATCTCGAAGTGGCAGCACGAAGCAAACGCGATCGAGTACTTTATCGCTCTTGAAAAAACCTCTACATTTAATCCATAATATATAAAACAATGACAAACGAAACAACCAATCCAACGGTGCCTGTCCTTCTTGCGGATGTGGCAACTACTGCTCAGCTTATTGACATTTGCTCAAAGCGCGGAGCGTTCAAAGCTGAAGAACTAAGTGTTGTGGGTGATCTATTCACTCGCCTTGTTGCACACCTCCCAACTCCACCAGCCGAAGAATCTGTGGAAGACGAGGTTCCACAAGAACAACTTGAATTCAACTTCGCAGAATAAAATTTAAGGGGGTATAGCTCAGTTGGTAGAGCACCTGCTTTGCAAGCAGGATGTCAGGGGTTCGAATCCCCTTGCCTCCACTTTTTACATTATGAAAGAACTTCCCACACAATCAAGAGCTTACGTTTGTAAGGTCCCAAACCGATTCGCAAAATCATCGGCTTCAAAAGAATACTTTCAGGTGTTCATCGAAGACTCCGCTCCTCTTCTTTTCACTTCAAACGAATTGGCTTCAGCAGCCAAGCGAGCCGAAAAGAATCCTGAAGACATTGTACACATTTCCTTTGTTGAGCCAGAGACACCTGTTAAGCAAGGCGTCGCTAACCGCTTAATGGCATTTCTTTTTAAGTCATAAAGTTATGCTCGCGCTTGAAGTCTCACTCGGTTTAATATCCGCTTCTTTAATCGGGATCTACTTCCTGATTGGCCAAGCCCACCGTTAACAATGACCTTCGAAATACTATATGGCGGAGCGATTGTCGCGTTGCTCTTCGTCTTTGCTTACCTGGATTTAACAGAAAGATCCGGTTTACATTAACGCCAATTTGTGATACAATATACCCATCTACATTATGAACATCAACCAAAAAGAATTCCTTTGGGTCGAAAAATACCGTCCCAAAAACATCAACGAGTGTATCCTTACCAAAGATCTTAAGGACACATTCACCGCAATTGTCAAAGGAGGAGAACTCCACAACATGCTTCTTGCGGGCACAGCTGGCACCGGTAAAACAACGGTTGCCAAAGCACTTTGTAACGAGCTTGGTCTCGACTGGATGCTGATTAACGGTTCTGAAGAATCCGGCATTGACGTCCTTCGTAACAAGATCAAGCAATTCGCAAGTACCGTTAGTCTCACTGGCGGTATCAAAGTTATCATTCTCGACGAGGCTGATTACCTAAACGCACAAAGCACTCAACCCGCGCTTCGCGGATTCATCGAGGAGTTCAGCAACAATTGCCGATTCATCCTCACGTGTAACTTCAAGAACCGTCTTATTGAACCGCTTCACAGCCGGTGCTCGGTGATTGATTTCAACACAAACAAAAAGCAACTCGCAGGTCTCGCCAGCAAGTTTATGGGACGTCTCAAAAGTATCCTTGATGCCGAAGGCGTTACCTACAATGAAAAGGTTATCGCTGAACTCATTATTCGTCACGCTCCCGATTGGCGAAGAGTTATTGGCGAGTGTCAGCGATACAGCAGCACGGGAGAAATCCCCGCAGCCATTCTCATTGGCAACAGTGACGAAAGCATTGCTGAGGTGATCACACATCTCAAGACCAAGAACTTCAAGTCCATGCGGGCTTGGGTAGCTAACAACTCAACGCTTGACAGCACAGCGGTTTTTAGAAAGATCTACGATGTGCTAACCGACTTCGCTGAGCCTGCTTCGGTACCAAGTGCGGTCCTTGTCCTTGCTGACTACCAGTACAAAGCTGCTTTTGTAGCTGACAGGGAACTGAACATGGTAGCTGCCCTCACTGAACTAATGGCAAACGTAAACTGGAAGTGATGGCTAAGAAAGAAAAAAAGCTTTCGTTTTTCGATATAGTTTCCAACATCAATGCGGGTCCAAAAGCCAAGGACTTGCTTGAAGATGTTACTGCACACGCGGACGAAGCTGTGTCGCTTGAATCCCCCGAAAAGGCTTATGTTCCATTTATGGTCAATCGGTCTCTTTCCTTTTTCAACGACACGGTTCTCTTCGCTAATGAAATGAATCGGTACGCCTCGCTTCCCGCAAAAATGCAATACGACTTTTACCGCAATGCTCTTCGTCCTCGAAAACGTTTTAGCAAGTGGTTCAAAGCACTACCAGACACTAAAGACATCGAAGTTATTAAAGAACACTACGGTTACAGCTCAGAAAAGGCACGAGAGGTTCTTCCCCTCTTTACGCCCAGCGCATTAGCAGAGCTTCACAAACTAAGAGACAAAGGAGGACATAAGTAAAATCATGAACAACGAACTACAAAATGATTTCGTTAATTGGAGCCCGAGCGACATGCTCGAGGTTTACCTAAACGAGCCCGACGACTTTCTAAAAGTAAAAGAAACACTTTCACGTATTGGCGTTGCATCCACAAGAGACGGCAACACCCTTTACCAAAGCTGCCACATCCTTCACAAGCAAGGTCGGTACTTTATTCTACACTTCAAAGAGCTTTTTATGCTCGATGGAAAAACATCAGACTTCACCCTTGATGATCTAAGAAGGAGAAACACGATTTCTATTCTTCTTTCTGATTGGGGTTTGATTCGCCTTGCGAAGCGCGAGGAGATCACCGAAACTACGGATCTTAAAAAGATTAAAATCATCTCCTACAAAGAGAAAACAAATTGGTTGCTAAAAGAGAAATATAATATCGGAAACGTCAAGAAACAGTATAAATAAGGTGGTACACCACCGATATGAAAATTAAGCCTTTAAGCATTGCAGCACCCGCTTCTTTAACCCCGGACGACATCGACGAAGCCCAGCAGGTCTTTGTTCAGAACACCAACGGAACCGGACGTTACATCCACACAGAAACAGCAACCGGAACCCCAATATCTACCATTTACTTGCAGCCAAATCAAAGTCTTTTGATTCGCAAAGATTACGACGATAAGATTTTTGCTTCTGCTAACCTGGATGGATCAGGAGCTGCAACAACAGTTCTTTTTACAAAAACAGGCTTCTACGCTTAATTGCGTAAGCCTTTCCCTTCGGGGATAAAAACAATTTCGATTGGCCAAGAAGGTCAACCGATAGGAATGCCTTCGGGGTTCCGACAATACAAACTCGCTTATTAATAAGGAGAAAAACATGACAGCATATAGTATTCCACTTTCGTGGACAGTAGGTTTCGATCACTTCTTTGATCGAATTGAATCATCTCAAAGCAATCAAACGTATCCGCCTCACAATGTTATCAAGCATTCGGATAACGCATTTGAGATCGCGATTGCAGTAGCAGGCTTTAAAGAAGAAGACCTTACGGTTACTCTTGACAAAGGCCAGCTTCGAGTCGAGGGCAAAGACACCTCTTCTAAAGACGTTGAGTATCTGCATAAAGGCATTGGAACACGAAAGTTCGAAAAGACCTTTGACCTTGCAGAGCACGTTTTTGTTAAGGAGGTAACTCTTGACTGCGGAGTTCTTTCGGTTAAACTTGAAAGAGAAATACCCGAGGAACTTCAGCCAAAAACATTTACCATCAACGGTAAATCGGAAAAACAATTTCTTTCTGAATAGATAAACACGAAGCCCGCTGGGTCGATTCCTGGCGGGCTTTTTGTGTTATTACCCACCTTTCGGACGAATTAAATACATTTTGGGATTTACATTTCCGTTTGTTTTCGGTATAATGTACCCACTACACCATGCTTAAATCAGATCATATCAAAAACGGCTTTTACACGTGCGTTGATCGCTTTGGAAACAATCTTCTCTATCGCGGCTACGACGACCAGGGCAACAAGGTCCGGGAAAAAATCAAATACAGACCAGAGCTTTACCTTCCGTCAAAAAACGACGACACAGAGTGGAAGGCATTAGATGGGGTTCCAGTCGAGCCCATGCGCTTTGAATCGATGTCCGAAGTTCGCCAGTTCGAGAAAACGTACGAAGGCGTTCAGGACTTCAAGATCTACGGAAACACACGTCACATCCCTGCATTTATTCAAACGCAGTTTCCCAACGAGATCGAGTACTCTCGCGCAAACATCGACGTGGCTTCGTTTGACATCGAAACATCCTACGGTGATGGCTTTCCAGATGTCGACAATCCAACTAATCAGATCCTCAGTATTGCTTACAAGTCTAGCCGCGAGGATCATTACCGTGTTTGGGGTTTAAAGCCTTACGAGGTTGCTAAGACCAAGCTCTCGCATCTTAACATCGAGTACTACCAGTTTGATTCAGAGGCAGAAATGCTTCACGACTTTATCGGTCACTGGTCACAACCCGAGTACACACCCGACGTCATAACGGGATGGAACACACGATTCTTCGATGTACCATACTTGGTTTCGCGTGCAGCTGTTCTGCTCGGTGAGAACATCACAAAGTGTCTTTCACCTTGGGGC
>VMHT01130545.1_pt1 | contig 10719 bp, 13 predicted proteins | sample 4693611 | NCBI WGS metagenome assembly VMHT01 (sample SAMN12280063, study PRJNA550983) | marine metagenome | isolation source: seawater sampled from same location over 5 years 0.02-0.2 micron viral filtrate | place: USA: collected off the coast of southern California halfway between the port... ... | reverse complement strand
ATAGAAAAGAGTATGATGATTTTTATAAAAGTTTTCCTAACTTAACACCTCGAAGTAAATATGTAAATGAAGAAGTTACTATAGAAGAACTTAAAAAAGGTGACACAAATAGACTAAATGATATATCTGTAAATGGAAAGTTTGTAAAAATTATTAATGAGCAAACTGCAGTTCCTATGTTTTCTGAATTAAGAAGATTAGAAAGAAATATTGATAGATTAATATCTATAACAAAAAAAATGGATAGTAAATATGGAGACCCTGAAAATCTTGTAGTAGATAATCCAATACAAGATGATTGGTATAAAAGAATAATAGATAGATTGTTAGTTCAAGCTATAAAAGAAGATATGGATGCTTTGTCTATAGTTCAATCAGACATTATAAATCAAAGATATAGTGGTCAAGGTAAAGGCATTAAAGATGATTTATATAATAAAAAATATAAAAAATATTTAGAAAAATTAGCAACAAGATATGATACTAGATTTGAAAAGTTAGAAATAAATCCTAAAGATTTAAGCGATGAACCTTTTGAATACTTTGATACATATTCTATGGAAGTTTTGGATGACAAACCTCCTTATGATAAAGATGAATTATTTAAAGTTAATACTTTAATTATTACTGATGAAATGAGAGAAAGAATATTAAAAGAAGGAGTTAAAACTTTTGCTACAGGAGGTTTAGTAGTAGGAGAAGATAATGTTCCTTTTACTAAAGAAGACCCAGCAGATAGAATAAATCCTTTTACAGGTACTCCTTACTCTGACCAGATGGCTAGACTTGGATTACAAGAAGGTGGTAATGTTTTTGATACTGTTGTTAAAACTATATTAGATTTAAGAAATAATTATAAAATAGAACCACAAAGACAATATGAAAAAAATGAAGATGGTTCTTTTAAAGTAGATGATAAAGGAGAAATGACATACATTGGAGATGCTGATGTAAATGTAACTCCAGAATTATTTGTACAAGATATGTATAGAGAGCTTGTAAAAGCTGGAGTAAAGCATCCTAAATTAAAAGCTGTACAAGCTGGGTATGAAAGTAGATATGGAATGAGTGCTTTAGCAGCTAAAGGAAACAATACTTTTGGAGTAAAGGTTAGAGCTAATGAAGATTTTGAAGGTATTGAAATGCCTACAAAAGAACATTATGGTAAAGGTTTTGTTCCTGAAATAGCAAACTTTAGAACATATAATTCTATACAAGATAACATAATGGGCATGGAAAATTTTATAGCTACGGGTAATTATGGAAAAGCTTTAGAAGCTAAAACTGATTTAGAATATTTAAAAGAAATAAAAAAAGGTGGTTATGCTACAAGTCCTACATATGTAAAAGATATATCTAACCTTTTAGAAAACTATGAAAGTAAAGGTATTTTTGATTAATGGGTTTTCCTTTTGAAATAATAACTATGTTAGCATCAACTGTGCTTGGTGGTGTCATGAGTATCTGGGCTGAAAGTCGTAAGGCTAAAGCAGAGAATGAAAAGCTTCTTATTACTCGTGGTGAATTTGATATGAAATCTAGGAAGCAATCACTTGACCATGGTTTAAAAGACAAAGGATTTGCTTGGACAAGAAGAATCATAGCACTAACATCTGTCTTTGCTATTGTTCTTTTACCAAAGCTTGTAGCTGTATATTATCCGGATGTAGCTGTTACTGTTGGATATACTAACTGGCAACCGGGAATATTGTTTTTAAGACAAGGCAGAGAAATATTTGAATGGGTAACATTTCAAGGCTTGGTAATTACACAACTTGACACCAACTTAGTATCAGCTATTATAGGTATGTACTTTGGTGGTAGCCTAGCAAAGGGTAGATAATGAATAGTAATCAATGGATGGAACTGTTAGAAACTGTAGGTATTCCTGCAGCCTTTGCAGTTGCTGCTGGTTGGATGGTATGGAAACTATTTAATCATTTGATAGCAGATGTTCATAAAAAATTAGACACGCAACATGGTATGATAGTTGCATTAATAGATAGAATAAGACAAATGGATAATGACATGATACGAATAGACTCAATGGTAAGAACTGCCATGGGAATACAAGTAGATGTTGATAGATTAGCGAGAGCAGATGGAAAAAAAGACCAAAGAAAAGATTGATAAAAAAATATTACAAGTAGTAAACCTTTCTCCTAGTGAAGACTGGATAGAAAAAGTTATATATGTACACCCTATGAAACAAATAACAATAGCATCTATAGTACAAGTATCTGTATTAGGATTCATGGCTGTGTCTATGGTTGCAATTAGTTATATATTTTAATATGAAAATAATACCTACATTTAAAAGCGAAAAGACTACAAGGAATTGTAAGTTTTGTATATTCTTTTGGTCCATGTTAATTATGTTTTGGTCTGTTAATAGTATATCAGATGAGATGGTACATCAATTTAAAAATCCTAGCTTTAGTGGTATAGGTACATCTGCACATTATCTTACTATAGAAAACCAAGAGTTTAATAGAAAGATGAGTATCAAAGAAGAACTCAAAGCTTTACAAGAACAAATTAAAAGAGACAAAGAGAACACAACTCTTGCAAGATTTGTAAGAAATTTAGAATCTAGAATATATGCACAGCTATCAAGACAGTTAGTAGAAAACTTGTTTGGAGAAACTCCTAGTGATAGTGGTATACTAAACTTAGAGGGCAACACAATAGAATATAGTGTTGTTGATGGAATAATAACATTAAAAATTACGGACTCAGATGGGAATACAACGACTATATCTTTGCCTATTGGTAGCTTCACTTTCTAGTTGTGCAGTATTAAACCACAATAAAGATTTATCTTTAACAAGAGATATACAAGCTGCTAGTATTTTAGATTTACAATCAGTTAAATTAACTGAATTACCTCCTGCAAAAAATAAACCAGTTATAGCAGTATACAGAGATAGCTTTCAAGACTTAACAGGGCAAAGAAAAAGTAATAGTAGCTTTGCTTTATTTAGTACAGCAGTTACACAAGCTCCAGAAGCATTGCTTATCAGAGCTTTAAAACATGCTGCAGATGGTGAATTTTTTAGAGTTGTTGAAAGAGTAGGGTTAGATAATCTTACCAAAGAAAGACAGCTCATCCGGTCAACCAGAGAAAACTTTGATGAAGAATTAAAACTTCAACCTTTATTATTTGCTGGTCTTATAATACAAGGTGGAGTTATTAGTTATGACACCAATGTAGAATCTGGTGGTATTGGTGCTAGATACCTAGGAATAGGTAATAGTAAACAATACCGAGAAGATATAGTAACTATCTCATTGAGATTAGTTTCTGTATCAACAGGTGAAATATTAATAGAGACTACAATATCTAAAAATATTTTATCAACAAGTGTATCTCAGGACATCTTTAAATTTTATGAGCAAGGAACAGAGCTTGTAGAAATAGAAGGAGGAGTTGCTGAGAACGAGGTGGGTTCTATAGCTTTGCAAAAGGCAATAGAAACTGGAGTATTTAACTTAATAGAAATAGGAATAAAGAGAGGGTATTGGGAATATGAAACAATTAAAATTGATGAGCCTTGTGATGCTAATGAGTGCATCGATATACGGGGCTGATAACGAAATATTTATTGACCAATCAGGTGCTACTGCTAATATAGACTTAGAGCAATTAGGTTCTGCTAATATAATTGGAGGACTAAACTCTGTTGCAGGGTCAATGACTGCATTAGATTTAGATGGAGTTTCTTTGACACTTGACATCAATCAGATAGGAGATACTAACAAGTTTCTTGGTGATATACTAGGAGATAATGTTACAGGTTTCTTTGAATTTGATGGCAACTCAAATGCATTTACTATACAGGTAGACCCTACAAATACTTATGGTGCTAACAATTCAAACTTTAATGTTGATGTTACTGGAGATAGTAATACTTTTACATTAGATGTTGCTACTACTTCAATGGCTAGTAACACAGATTTGGATTGGATTATTAACGGAAGTAGTAACACATTAGATTTTGATATAAATTATGATGGTGGTACTTCTTATGTTGATGTTGATGGAGATAGTAATGCTGTTACATTTAATGGTAGTGGATATGCTGGTGGTTATTTTTACTTAGACCAGACTGGAAACTCTAGAACTTTTAACATACAACAACTTAGTACATTAGATAATGATTGGCTCAAAATACTTTCAACTGGTAGTTCTGGTACTGTTTGCGTTATCCAAAACGATAACGGCACAGCAGTCGGATGCTAGTATTGGAAGCGTAACAGAACTTAAAGGTAACAGCAGGATTGTAAGGGATAAACCTTATGATGCTGCTTTATCTTTTGGTATAGAAAGTTTTGATAATGTCGAAACTTCTAATGGTAGAATAGGTATAACCTTTGTTAATGATAGTCAAGTAAGATTAACAGAACATTCACAATTAGTTATAGATGAATTTATCTATGACCCTAATCCTTCAAAGTCTAAGATGGCTTTGCAGTTTGCTGGTGGTACAGCTAGATTTATTACTGGCAAGTTAAATAATATAAATAAAGAAAACATTTCTATTAGTACGCCAAGTGCTAATGTGTCTATTCGTGGTACAGATTTTACAATCACAGTCAATGAGATTGGAGAGTCTTTAATTATATTATTACCAAAAGCAGATGGTACTCCTAGTGGAGAGATATTAGTAGCAACAGCTATGGGAGAAGTTATTCTTAACAAACCTTATCAAGCTACTACAGTTTCTATGTTTGAAGTAGAACCTACTAAACCAGTTATATTAGATTTAACTTTAGAGTTAATAGATAATATGTTAATAGTTAATCCACCAAAGGAGAATGTAAATGTACAGGGAGAAGATGGAGGTAGCGTTTCTAATGTTCTTGATGCTAACTTCCTTGATTTTGATGATTTAGATGTAGACTATCTTGCAGAAGATGATTTAGAATTTACAGAGCTAGATGTTAATTATTTAGATGTAAACTTTCTTGAAGACTTGTTAGATATAATACAAGATGTAAATGAGTTAGACCAGACAGAAACTTTGTTAAGAGCTGACTTTGATTTAAAAGGAACAAGTATGGGATTTGATTCTGATACTCAAGTTAATACTTTTTCTACAGATAATATACTTACTTTCTTAAAATCATTAGAGGATACAGTAAGATTAGATTTAGATAAGAGTGGTTCTTATACTGTTATCCTTGTGCAAAATGGAAAGAGTACACAAATCATAGTAAATGGTGGTAGTTCTTCTACCATTACAATTAAACAAGGTAATTAAAATGAAATATTTATGGTTATTATTATTTGGAATTAGTTTACAAGCTGAACTAGATTTAACATTACCTGAACAACCTGCTGCGTATATACCACCAGAACCTAAACTATTAAATTTAGGAGACTATAATGAACCTCCTACAAAAACACAGTTAATAACTTTTTGGACTCTTAATGTTTTAGATGTTTATACAACTGTAGAAGGTTTAAAAAGATGTAGTAACTGTGAAGAAACTAATCCTTTTTTACCTGATAGACCAGAGTTAGAAGAATTACTATTACAAAAAGCTATAGTCGGTACTTTCTTTGCAAAAAATAGTAGTGAAAATTATATAATTGTTATGAATGTAGCGTTAACATTTGCAGTTATTAATAATTATAGTCATTTTTAAAAAAACGACATCACACAATGCTCTGTATTGAATAGTTAGATATTAAGTAATACCTTGGCTTCAAAAACATCTATTATTCAACCACGGGCTTCTCCGTAGCTCTCATAAAGTTTTACTTATTTGAAGGGAAATACACAGTAATTTTTTCTGACTTACCTTTTACAGAGATATTATCTACTAATTCATAGTTAAATACATCTCCTGCTAAGTCTTTAGTGTACTCTGATATAATAATCTTCCATTGTTTATACTCATTTCTACCAGCAGTAGCTTCTAATCTAGCTGATAAGTTTACAGCATCTCCAACAACAGAGTAATCAAACCTTGTTTCGCTTCCCATGTTACCAACAATACAAGTTCCAGAGTTGACACCAGTTCCTACATTGATAGGTGGTAAGTCTAAACCCTGTTCTTTAAATTGTTTATTAAGTTCTAGTGTTGCTTCTTCTATTTCTATTGCAGACTTTATAGCTAGTTCTGCATGATTCTCACAGGCAAGAGGAGCATTCCAAAATGCCATGATGCAATCGCCCATATACTTGTCAATAGTTCCACCATTAGCCAGTATAATTTTTGTCATCTTATCAAGATAAGTATTTATAAGTTCTACTAAACCTTCAGGGTCATCATTGTTTTTAAATACTTCTGATACAGGAGTAAAGCCCATGATGTCAGTAAACAAGAATGTCATTTCTTTTCTTTCTCCACCTAGCTTTAAAAGCTCTGGATTCTTTTGTAGCATAGCAACCATGTCTGGAGAAAGGTAAGTACCAAACTGTTTCTTTATTTGTTGTCTTAATTTAAATTGTGTTCTAAAGTTTAAATAGAATTGTTGTAGAGCAATAAGTGTCATACTTGTCATACTCCATGTAACATCTATAAGATAACCAATAGATATAAAGTAATATCCAAGAGAAGCTACAGAAACCATTGAAGTACCAGCTAATACTAGACCCCATGTAATACCAAAGTAACTTATTACAAAGGCTATGAAGAGACCAGAGAAACACAATATAAGTAGTTCAACAAACAATCTATAGTCAGGGATGAAAGGAGAGTCAATCAAAATACTTTCTGCAAGGGCAGCCTGTATCTTATGTGGTTCTAATAGCCCGTTTGGTGTGGCTAAAGTGGGCATTACACCTGCTGCAGTAACACCAACAAATACAAACTTACCTGCAACATTCATTTCTTCTAATGTAGTTTGTGGTGTATCAACCCAACTAATCCACTTACGACCAAGACTATCTGTAGATATTGGATTAAGTCCTCGTACTCTTATTTGCTCTATACCATTTTCGTTTGTTTTTATCTGATAAGTTTTACCACCTACTAATACTTTTAAAACTTCAGTACCAAAAGCAGCAACCCAACCATCCGGGGTCTGTTGTAATAATGGTAATCTTCTTACAAGATTGTCAACATCTACTGGTGCAGAAACAGCACCTTGAGATGCAACTTCTTGTAACTCTGTTATGTTTTGTAAAAACCCTGTAGCTTTAGGTAAGTCTACATTTGGTCCAAGAATAACAGTACCATGTGTCTTAGGATAAATATTATTAGCATACTCTGGCATAGCTAATACACTTGGAGCAAAAGATAAAGACTTCTTAAACATACTATCTCCACCAAACCTGTCAGGTTGAGGAAATAATATAACCCAGCCTACGCCTAATGCACCTTTATTAATTATATCTACTTGTATCTGTGCTAGTTGTTGTCTAGGAAAAGGATAGCCACCTCTTTTCTCTACATCTTTTTCATCAATATTAAGTATTACAAAGTTACCAGAAGGCTCTGGTGTTTGTATAAAAGTATCAAAGGTTTTTAACCTCATTACTTCTAAGGGCGTAACATTAAATATTAAAGGTAATGTTAATAAACCTAGTAATAAACTAGCCCACTTCATTTCATAAGCCTTGCATCTAAATTAGTTTCTAAATAGTTATGTATACTATCTAATTTTTGTGTACATTCTCTAATGAGACTATTTAGTATTGCATATTCTTCTGTAGAAAAGTATGGCTTTAATTCTTTAATGTCTGTGTATGTCCTTTCTGTAACTAACTTACCTGACCTATCATATAGTAAAGTGTATTGTAATAATTTTGCTTCTTGTTTTTTCATTTTATATAATGTATGTTAATATATTTTTAAATAATAAAAATAATCCTACTGCGTTTAATATAATTAATGCTCTATCTTTCCAAATCAAACCAACCCATAACCAACCAGCTACTCCAAGTATAGATAGAATTAAATCTATAAATTGTAATCCTTCCATACCTCTTATAGACATAGCACATATAATAATAGAACTTGAAATCCATTTTATATACCATGATATATCTCCTTTAGGAGTTGCTGATTTAAAAATTCTTTTTGAATTAAGAATTTCTTTAGGGTCAAACTTTGATTTAGTCATTTAAATCACTAAAGGTTATGTTGTCTTGTCTACCCCTTAAACCTGCTTTCATGTATGTTGTTGCTCTACCTTCAAAGAAGTTTTGATGTTCAACACCCATGACTTCATCTATCCAACCAAGAGGATTTTCTCTTTGGTCATAGTTAGTTTTAAGTCCAAGTTGTAATAGTCTTCTATCAGCTATGTATCTATTGTAAGCATACATATCTTTCTTAGTTAATCCTTGTAAGTCTCCCATCTCAAACACAAGGTCTAAAAATTTATCTTCAAGAGTAACCATCTGTCTGCAAATTTCATAGAGTTCTTTCTTAAAATCATCTGTCCATATTTCTATGTTCTCTTTAATAAACTCTCTAAACAATTTAGTCATAGCTTCTACATGCATAGATTCATCACGAATAGAATAGGTAACTATCTGACCCATACCTTTCATGCGACCAAACCTAGGAAAGTTTAACAAGATTGCAAAGCTACTGAAGAGTTGTAGTCCTTCTGTAAATGCTGAATATACTGCTAGTGTTTTAGCTATAGTTTCTTTCTTAGCTTTACTAGGTTTAAAGTTTCCAACATAGTCATGCTTGTCTGCCATTTCTTCGTAGTCAGCAAATGCTTTATACTCTATCTCTGGCATACCTACTGTATCAAGTAACAAACTATAAGCATGTTGGTGTATTGATTCCATGTTAGCAAAAGATGACATCATCATTCTTGCTTCTGGCTTTTTAAATATAGGCATATACTTATCTATATATCCTGATGCTACATCTACATCTGATTGAGTAAACAATCTAAATATTTGTGTAAGTAAATTCTTTTCTTTATCTGAAAGTTCTTGCCAGTCTTTTACATCTGTATGTAATGGTACAGATTCTGGCATCCAATGCATTTGATTCTGTAATACATAGTAATCAAACATCCATGGATATTCAAATGGTTTATAATAATCTCTATTGCCCAACAAGCTCATATCTATTCTCCTTTAATATTTCTAAATGTTCTGTTGCCTCTGCATACTCTTCAAATAATTTAGCTACAGTTTCTACTGTATTAGGGTGGTCTGCTACACCAACACCTTCTCTAAAATACATTTGAATATTACACAAAGCTTCTGATTGTTCAGCTTTATATTTATCATACAAAGCATCATATAGTTTTTCTTTTATCATATTATCCCTCACAGGCTATGCATTCCACATCATCTAACTTGATTCTTGGAACTTTTATGTTTACATTTTCTACATTTCTAGCTGCGTTAGACCTAAAATAGTAGAGTGATTTAAGTTTATTCATACCATACCAATGAACATCATTAACATACTGCATGTATTCATCATGCTTGTCTTGGTCTTCTGTTGCTTTTGGTAAGGTAAAGAATAAGTTTACAGATTGTGCTTGGCATATAAACTGTTGTCTTTGATATGCGTGTTCCACAATCCATATTTGATTTATTTCATTTGCTGTTTTAAATATTTCTTTCTCATCATCAGTAAGAATATCTAAGTGTTGTACTGACCCATCTTTAGCTGCAATATCTTTCCAAATACTTTCTAGCTTTTTAACTTTTAAACTTTTAGATTTTAAAACCTTTTCAAGAAATTTGTTTTTAACTTGATAACTACCTGATAAAGTTTTGTGGGTATAGCAGTTAGCCCTATAAGGCTCAATACTAGGGGAAGTGCCACTACATATAATCCCACTACTAGCATTAGGAGCAACAGCAAGGAGATTAGCATTTCGCTTATTTGAACCATGGATGTCAGGAGCTTCGCCCCTTTCTTTAGCCAACTCTTTAGTTGCTGCCATAGCTCTTGCTTTAATAAAGGTGAATGCTTTATGATTAAAACCAGTTGCGAATATACCTTCAAAAGGTATTCCCCTAGACTGTAGATAAGCGTGAAAGCCCATCGCACCCAAGCCGAGACTTCTTTCTCTATATGCCGAATAGGCAGACTTAGTATATCCTTCTTTGCCTTCTCTAACATGTTTCTGAAACCTTTTAAAATTTGCATTGTATCCTCCTAGTTGTGATGTATCTATTGCATTTTCTATGTAATGCTCTATAACATTATCAAGCATTGTTATTAAGTCTGATATAAAGTTATCATCTTTAGACCAACTATCAAAGTGTTCTAAATTTACTGAAGACAAACAACATACTGCAGTTCTTTCTTCATCAGTTGGTAAAGTTATTTCGGAACATAAGTTGCTTTGTCTAATCTTTAGACCTAAATCTTTTTGTTGTTTTGATAAACTATCATTACATGTATCTATATTAATCATGTAAGGTTCGCCTGTCTCTGCTCTTGCATGTATAATCTGCCACCATAAATCTCTAGCGTTTATAATCTTAACTGCTTCTTGAGTTTTAGGGTCAATCAATCTCCAGTCTTCATCATTCTTTATTGCATCCAAGAAAGCGTTAGTTATATTAATACCATTGTGTAGATTTAAACACTTTCTATTTATGTCTCCACCAGATTCTTTACGCATGTTTATAAATTCTTCTATCTCCGGATGGCTTATATCCATGTATGCTGCATAGCTACCTCGCCTTGTAGTGCCTTGGTTAAAGGCTAACATCTGGGAATCTACCACATGCATGAATGGAATTGAACCAGTAGAACGACTGCCATGAGCAGTAG
>VMHT01093567.1_pt1 | contig 10719 bp, 18 predicted proteins | sample 4693611 | NCBI WGS metagenome assembly VMHT01 (sample SAMN12280063, study PRJNA550983) | marine metagenome | isolation source: seawater sampled from same location over 5 years 0.02-0.2 micron viral filtrate | place: USA: collected off the coast of southern California halfway between the port... ... | reverse complement strand
TGGGAATTAAAAGATGAGTTAATACGTAATACTATTATGGATACTCAAGATGATGTAGAAATGATATTAGAAAAGCTAGATAAACTAGATGAAAGAATATACGAAATACAAAAAAATAACTAATGAAAAATATTTTAATTTTAATTTTAATACCATTTTTATCATTTAGTCAATCTGACGTGCCTGATGAATACTGGGTAAACGATAGTGATTTTGAAGAAAAAATAAACGAACACCATGCTTTTGGGGATGATGACAGTAAACCTGTTGTTATAGAGTTTTGGGCTAAGTTTAATGAAAAAAATTGTTTTGCTGAGTGGGAACAATTGAAAGATGCAACTTATTATAGAGTTAATATAGCTGAAGCACCAGAAGCTAAAAAGAAATATAGAGTCCGTATGGCACCTACAATTATTATATTTAAAGGTGGTATAAAAGAAACAGTTTTTAAAGCAGGGTTAGATCTTGAATTACCTGCAGACTTGGAAGAAATTCAAGAAGCAATTAATGAAGTCAATACGGCTTCTAAATTTTAGAACTATGTGTGAATTATGTGGAGGTCACTGTGGCCTGTGTTAAAAAAATAAATTATGTGGAAATTAACTAAACAATATTGGAAAGACATGTGGACTTACATATGGAGTAAGACTACAATAGACGAAAAAGCTATAGAAACTTTAGCTGAAATAAAAAAAAGAAAAAAGCTAACTGAGGCAGAGATAAAAGATGTTATCAATGCTATAAAGAAAGTTGGTAATCAAATTGATGATATACCAAACGCACTAAAAGGTAAGGCTCGTAAAGGAAGAAAGTAATGGCTGATTTAATGAGTTTTAATGTAGAGCCATATAAAAAAGAGAAGCCACCTAGTGATAACTCTTTAACTACATTAAAAGAAATACATGATTTAAGTAAAATAGCTAGAGACAAGAGTGTGGTTAAAAAAAGAGATAATATTGAAAAATCTTTTGAAGAAATTACAAACAAGCACAACTTACCGTTTCCAAAAGAAACTGTAGATAAAATGATAAAAGAAAGTGCTGTATCTGTTTTAAAGTTAAAAAATCATTTCAAAAGACCAAGACCAAAGTATTTATCTAAAGCTATGAACGTTAGCTTAAAGGATATACCTATGCCTTCTATGAAAACTCCTTCTTATCCATCTGGTCACTCAGTACAAGGTGTTTTGGTAGGAGAGTATTTAGGTAAACTTTATCCTAAACACAAATCAGAGTTTAAAAACATGGGTAAAGAAATATCAGATAGTAGAAGAATAGCTGGTGCTCACTATAAATCTGACTCTGTTTTCGGTGAAAAAATTGGAAATGATATGTGGAATCATATAAAAGAAAAAATGTAATGGGAAAAATAAGCAAACATATTAGCCTACATGAAGGTGTGTATAGCAGAACAGCGGAAAGACTTGGTTTAAAAAACAACCCTACAGATGATCATTTATTAAACATGATTGAGATTGCAGAAAAAGTATTTGAACCCCTTAGAATACACGTAGGTGGTCCTATAAAGATCAATTCATTTTATCGTGGACCTGAACTTAATAAAGCTATTGGCGGATCATCTAAATCACAGCATTGTCACGGTCAAGCAATTGATATTGATGACACGTTTGGACATGCATCTAACGCTGAGATGTATAATTGGATTAAAGCTAATTTAGATTATGATCAAATGATATGGGAATTTGGAACTGATCAAAATCCTAATTGGGTACATATAAGTTATGTCAGCCCTGAAAAAAATAGAAACAGATGCTTAAAAGCTTATAAAGACGATGGTAAAACTAAATATATGGTGATATGAGAGCAAAATATGATATAAAAAAATTTGATAGTATTATTACTAAGTTATTTTTAATAATACTAACAATTATTATGATGTTGTCTTTTTACAGTTGTACTGTTTATAAAACTCCTAAACCTATTATCACTTCTGTATTAGCTGTAACAGCTGAAGGAGATACTTTAAAATTACCTATAGATGTTATAAGACCTATATATAATTATAACAATATAACATATCCTAGAACTAATTATTATCCTTATCATAATTATTATTATAAACCAAACAATAATGTTAATAATTGGAAACCAATTAGTGGAGGTAGTAGTAATTATAATAACAATAATACAACACCAGCAACTCCAACTGTTAAACCTAGTGGCAGTGTTGCTACACCACCAGTGCCAGTTAATCCTAGAAAAAATTAATATGTACGTTCAAAAGAATAACCCCTTTGCTGTAACCAGTTGTGGTAGACGTAGGACGTTTATGCAAGATGGTGGTAAGTCTCCAATTAAAAAAGCAGATCCAGCTAGAACAATAGGACCTGGTAAAAACTTTAATAAAGCTAAATCAACAGGTACAGGTGCGGATGCTGGTGGAGGTATGACTCAAAAAGGTGTTAATGAATATAAAAGAAATAATCCAGGTAGTGATTTAAAAACAGCAGTAACAGCTAAGCCGTCAGAGCTTAAACCTGGAAGTGAAGCTGCTGGAAGAAGAAAATCGTTTTGTGCTAGATCAAAAGGCTGGACCGGTGAGAGAGGTCGAGCTGCTAGACGTAGATGGAACTGTTAAATAAATAATTATGGAAAAAAGTAAATCTCCCTTTAAAATGAAACCTAGCAAATCAGCATTAAAATGTTGGAAAGGCTATAAAAGAAAACCTGGCACTAAAGAATTTAGTGACGGTAGCTGTGTAAAGAAATAAAAAAAGGGGCAAAAGCCCCTTTAATTTTTATCCGTCACAACTTATACAACTCTCATCAGTTGCACTTGCTGCAATATCTCCTCTAAGTACCGACTCGGTACGCATATAATACAAAGTCTTAATACCTTTTTTCCAAGCATCTAAATGAACCTTGTTTATAAACTTAGGTTCTGCCTCAGATGGAAATGCTAGATTCAAACTAACACTCTGATCTATATACTGCTGTCGTATACCAGCTTGATTAACTAAATCTAGTTGGTTTATTTCCTTGAAAGTTTTGAATACTTCTTTGATTGGTATGTCGTGATCTCCCAATGTAATTTTCTCTAATGCTTTGATTCCTTGTATTGAACCTCCGTCTTTGAGTACCTGATCCCATATTTTTTTATTGTTTAAATTATTATCGTTTAATACTTTCTCTAAAGTAGGGTTTTTACGTATGAAAGTGCCTTTCGCAGATTGGTCTGTAAACACATTAGCAGCCCAAGGCTCAATTCCAGGACTAATATTCCCAGATAACTTACTATTACTAACAGTAGGAGCAATAGCTCTAAGATGAGTGTTCCTAAATCCTGTGCCAATACACCATAATGGTTCGTTAAACGCCTCAGCCAACGCCATGCTAGCTCTTTCCGATTCAATTTTAATTTGTGAAAATATTCTTCTTGTTTCATATTGTGCTAATAATCCCTCGAAAGGTATTCCTTTTTGTTGTAGGTAAGTATGCCATCCAACTACGCCTAAACCTAGCGCTCTACCTTTTTCAGCAGATCTAACAGCATTTTCAAATCCTCTTCTATTTTTTGCTTTCTGTATAAATTCTTCTAGTACGCCGTCTAAAAACCATATACTATCGTATATTAAATTACTGTTTTTCCATTCATGATACTTAGCTAAATTTAAGCTAGATAAACAACAAACAAAACTATGATTTTCATCTGTGTGTAAAACTATCTCACTACAGATATTAGTCATATGTACTTTTAAAGCATTGTCTTTGTATGCTGAAGGGTTGTTTTTATTAACATTACCCTTAAACATAATATAAGGTTCTCCTGTAGCTTTACGTTTTTGTAAAAGCTTACCCCATTTACGCCTAGAAACTTTATCTCCATCTCTAAGCTTTCTCATAAACTTATCACCAACTACAGCACACTGATGTAGATTAAGTGATTGTCTATTTACATCTCCCTTAGGTTCTCTTATTTCTAGCCAGTCTTCAAAGTCAGCATGTTCAATATTAATATTAACTGATGCAGCTCCTCTTCTAACAGATCCTTGATTAGTAGCAAGTATTGTTGAGTCATATATTTTACAAAATGGCACAACACCATCACTTGTTCCGTTGCCTGTTATTTTAGCTCCAGCAGGTCTTATTTGATTTACACCGATACCTACTCCACCACCGTGTTTTGCGAGTAGCATCATCTCTAAATTCTTTTGGCCTATATCTATTATACTATCTGCAACATCAATACCAAAACAACTTATTGGTAAACCTCTATCAGTACCAGTATTACTAAGCACAGGACTAGCAAGGCAAAGCCAACCTTTCCAGATGTAATCAAAAAAGATTTCCTCCATCTCTTTCTTCTGTAATCTATTCGCAACTGCTTTAGCAACTCTTCTGTACGCTTGTCTTGGTGTTTCATCTTCTAATAAATATCCTCCTTGAATTGTTTTTTTATATACGTCGGACTCTGCCCAACTTGGATAGTCTATACCCTTTTTCCATCTATTACTCCACATATTATGTTATTAAGTGTTTTATCCATGCAATTAAACCATTCATGTTTAATGCAACTAAATTCCATTGTTTTCTTGACGCTACTTGTATCATAACGCAAATGAAGCCGAGTATGTATAGCACTGGTTCTAATGTCCATTGTGCTGCAACTAAAAAACCGGCACCCATATATCCAATACGAGTAGCCATTGTTTCAAACACACTCAGCTGTCTTTTTCTTTCTACTAAAAACTTTTTTAATTTATATCTACTTACCATACGTCTTCAAAATCTTCTCCTTCATTTGCTTTACTATAGTCAGTTGACCTAATCGCGAAAAAATCAGTGTGGGTATGACCCCCAGTAAGATGATAGAACCAATCCAAATTACCCGCTGCTTCTTCGTCATATTTAAAGTTCTTTTTGTAACCAAGTTCAATAAGTTTTTCATTAGCTCTTTTTCTTATAAATTGTTTAAGATCATAAGCCTTCATACCTTCTATATCACCCATCTCAAACATTTTGTCTATATACTTCTCCTCAAGATCAACCATTGTTTTTGCAGCATCTAAAATATCCTCTTTACATTTGCTTAATAGATCTTTATCTTCTTCACACATATGTCTAAATAATTGACAACCCATTTTACTGTGTAATGATTCATCTCTTACAGACCATTTCATCTGTTGCCCGATACCTTTAAGTAAATTACGTAACTGAAAGCTGTACAAAACTGCAAAAGCAGAATATAAAGATACTCCTTCTGCGAAAGCAGAAAAAATAGCCAGTGACTTTCCGATACCAACGGTATCATTGCCATCATATGCAACGAGGTTATCAAAACGCTCAGCCGTAGCTGGTTCATGTAAAAACGCTTCATAATCTTCTAGTTTTAATGTTTCATTTAAATAACTATATGCCACAGCGTGTACAGTTTCCTGTGATCCGAACATCATAGCCATTTGTTGTATCTCGTGCTTTGGAAACCACGATACTACTTTCTGAGTCCAGTAATCACTTACTGCACATTCAGTCTGAGCAAAGCCTAGCAGGATATTTCCTACTAGGTTTTTCTCTTTTGCAGTTAAAGACTCGTTCCAGTCCTTAACATCTCCACTCATAGGTATTTCAGTATGTAACCAAAATGCTTGAGCTTGTTTCAACCAACCCTCTGTATAATATTCAGGATACTCAAAGGGTTTGTATGCTATTCTATTATTAAATAATCCCATATTTTAATATTGTAATGTTAAACAAATGTCAAATATAAATATATATAAGACGTGATCTATTTTATTATTTTCTACGTCTGGATAATTTCTATATCCAAACAATAAGCCTTCAAAAAGGCCAAAACTTAATTCCCATTTTTTCATATTATCTTCCTTGTCCCCGGTAAGCAGTACCTGAGTAATACTTACCTGACTTTTGTTTTGTGTTTCTGTTTTTACTATGTACACCTGGTCTTTTCTTTTTAGGTTTCCAGTCGTAATTACTTGTTATTATTCTAGCCATTAAAATTCTATATTATATTTATTGTATTGATCTTTTAAATCTCTCCACTTAAGAAATCCTCTAACCTCAGTAGTCCATTTAATATATCTATCAATCTGTCTAAAAGCATAATGTCTTCTAGCTATCTCTTTCTTTCTACTTTGTTCTCCAAAATTAACCTTACCGTTTCGTCGCATTCTTTATGATTTTGTGGTTTATATAATTTTACATTTGGCAAATGTTCTTTAACATATTTTTTAAACATTTTCCATCTAAGCGGAAAGCTTTCGTTAGCTCTACCTTTACACTCTATAATAAATCCTTGGCCCATAAAATCTGGCGTATAAGATATATTCAATATTTTTTTATGACCTCTATCTTTGTATTCTCCTTTTCCGTTAGCGCATCTTTCATATGCGTGCGTATCAAATTCAAAGCCTGGAAATATTTCATAAGTGTGACCTTCGTAAACAGCCTGTATCTTTGCTTTCTTCATTGCAATGTGCATATACTTTTCTAAGCCGGATGCAAAGTTTATCCCATCAAAAGTAACTTTGTTACTTCTGACAGGACCTTTCTTTTTTCTTTTATAATTCTTCCTCATCGTGTAAGTGTATTTGTTTAAGCATTGATTCTTCAATCTCATCTTGCAAACATCTCTTTGCGGATTCAATATATAACAACGCATCCATTATTTCTTCTTGCACGTCTGTTAAGAACATATGTAGATCTTTTTTACCTGTTTGTATTTCATCGTACATTGTTTGACCATACTTTTTTTGGCCAACAATACTACGATTATCCATCTTCCTCAGTACTGCTTGTACTATCTTATCTTTGGTTTTAATCTGCATCTTTAACAAATGTTCCGTTAACCATTTTACCCGTACGTTTAGATATTACGTTGTATGCTTCTGCTATACACGTCTCTATGTTTACGTTATTCAAATGTGCTAAGTTAGTTAATACTACAACCATATCACCTATTGCATCTATGATTTCTGGTTGATCTTTTTCTAATGTTGCTTTAGCTAATTCACCCATTTCTTCTTGAAGCTTTATTAACTGTGTCTTTGCATCACCTTTTTCATATAATCCTCTTTCGTTAGCCCAAGTTCTAATGTTCTCAAACATTTTTAATGGTTTCTTAGAGCACTTAACTTTAGGTGATCTAATTGTGCCTTCAGCTTTTTTAGTCCAAACTGAAAAAGCTTTATTATATATATAAGACCTATCTGTGTTGAACATAGAGGTTTTAACATTGTTCATTATCCAACTAATTGCATGTGGATCAATAACAAACTCACCGTGCTCTGTTGTCCACTTATAACCGATCATATCAAATAATCTGCCTTTAAGTTTATCTACTGGACAAGGAAACGTGGTTGTTTGCTCTGTTACGTTTATATTCATTTTAGTTTTTGGTTTAAGGTTTCTATAAGGGACCATATCTACTTTGTAGCCCCATTCTTTTTGTAATTCTATTTCTTTAGATGATATATAATCTACATCTTTAGAACTCTCTAGTATTTCATATTCGCCTGGTGAATATCCTTGTTGAATTGTAACCCGGTTATTAAGATCACAGGTAACACCAATTTTTTTACCAGGAATATGATAAATATAATATGTCATAATTTATCGTTATATAAATGCATGTTATGTGCGTGATGATAATACCATCCGACGTCGATAGACAGTCTCTCTGCAATCATTTTTTGTAATGATGAAAATTGATATTGATCGTTACAAAAACCATACCAGATGTCATTAGAACGCATATAAACAGACATGTTTAATTTATCGTTTATAATTGTAAATTGAACCGCGTAAGTACACGGAGTATCATTACGATACTTTTCAAACTCTTTACAATCGTATATACTAATAGCCGCATGTCTAGTATTAGGGTTTTCTCTTAATTTACCAACTACATAATCTATTTGATTATTACGTTGCCATTGCCAACCGTAATTACTATTAACATTTCTATCGCTATTAGCCATTTTTTCCCATATAGGAGGAATCTTACCATATATATCACCTAGCTTATCTATACTAGGATCACCAGATAAGTACCATTGCCATTCGGCTTCTGCATACTCAAGCTTCCAATCTCTAAACTTATTTTTAATATGATTATCTAAAGGATGTTCTATTGTAAAACCTACATTAAACAACGCTTTAGTATTATCAAAGTCTATACCATTTACTTTTAACTCATGTAATACACAGTTGAAAGCTTCGTTAGCATTATAAAATTTATTTCTTTCCATATTTATTATAATAATATAATTGATACTCTGATACTTTTTCCCATATTGTATTTGGTCCATAAGAATCAGACGTACCTAGTTTTTGTCTATTTGGGTATTTACCTTTTTCAATATCTATAACCCATATTCTTTCACCCCATTTAATGGCTCTTGGAGTTATACATATATCATTAGCGATACACCAAAGTGCAGCTTTTTCTTCTTCGGGTTTACGGGTATAATTACCCATGCCAAACTTTTTATTCCCACGGAAGGCTGCTGTCATCTTTCTTCTCGTCTAATACATTTACTTGTGGTACAAAAGAACCTGATTTAGGTTCCCAAGTAAAAAATGTTTCTGCTCCGTTTTCACCTAGGTTTTGAAACTTACATTTTAATACTTTTACTTTAGTATTTTTAGCTTCATAATCTCTATGAACTAATAAGCCGTGATAACTTGCATCATACCATTCACCACCACCTTTAATGTTATACATATTTGGTTCTACCATCTTGCCATTTTCTCTTGGCATCTTGGTTGGATGTGCTACTATAAACGTTAAAACGTCATACTTTTTACAAAAGGATTCTATCTTTGATAAATAATCCATAGTATATCTATTAACATCATCTGATACCGCATTTGTATCTCTTACTTTATTATAAGGATCAATGACTAAACATTTAATACCTTTACGTTTAACAAGCTCAGCACCTTTTCGTAATACTGATTCTAAACTATATTTATCCATATCAATAAAATAATAATTATCATTAACATGGTTTGAAACTTCTTTCCATCTGTTACCACCTATATCGCTAGGTGAAGGCATATCACCCCAATGCTTACGCATAAGCTTATGGGCATGTAAATATATCGGTTGATTCTCTGGGCTTGCAAAAGCAGTTTTCCAACCATACATTCTATTATACCCTACAACCATTTGGTCAACAAAATCAGACTTGCCGCTACTAGGTATCCCAGTAACAGTAATGAACTGACCAGTGTATGTACTGAATATTTGGTCAAAATTGCTGAGGCCAATTTGGAACCCAGGTTTGAAACCGTGTTTAACAAAATCTTTAAGATCATTTTCTACAGTTTTTAATGTTGCCACATTTTCTAATGGAACCTGTTGTGAGTCGTGTATAGCATACTTTAACTTTTCTTTACCGTGTTTAACTAAATATTCATTAGCATCTTTACAGTCTTCAAAATCTACTATGTAACAGTTCTCAGCTCCTAGTCTACGGACAAACTCTTGTTTTAGCATTTGACCTGGTTCATCAGCATCAACCGCTAGTATTATCTTAGTTTTATCTTCAAAGTAATCTATACAATTGTCTAGATAATCTAAGTTGTTGTGATTTAACGTAGCACCGTTAGGTACTGATATTACGTTAGGCACACCTGCCTCATGTAATGATAACACATCTATTTCTCCTTCTACAATAATACAGCTTTCGTGTCCAACAATACTATTTATATTGTAAAATACTTTTTCTGCTCCTTTGTATAATTTAAAATTCTTAGCGCCATCACGATATTTAACGTTTATAAGTTGGTTACCCATAAAGTAGTTAAACTTAATTGTATTCTCAGTCCTACCAGTTTGAGGCATGAACTCAGGGCCTTCAGAAACATTTAATGCTTCTAACGTACCCTGAGTTATTCCTCTTGACTTAAACCATTCTACAACTTTACTACTAGGCGCTTTATGAGTCTTTGTAGAAAACTCAGGGCGAACGTATTCACGTTCACTAGCACCCTTACGTTCGTAAGTATGTAGTTGATAAGTTGAATTACAGTTGTGACAAGTACCGAGACCACGTTCCCAATCATAAGAAGAGCATTTAGCTTTCTTGTTCTTAGGTTTCCTATCGTGGGAACACAGAGGACAAATCCCCTGTGTTTTCCCTACTTCAAGGCCATGTTGATTGAATTTATCAATCACAAATCCATTAATCTCTCTATCTTCTACTTGCATCTATAATTATTTAAAATGGTAAATCATCTGCTGGTGCAGCTGCTGCAACTGGTGCTGCTTGTACGGGCGCTGCTTGCCCTTCTTTAGGAGCAACGGCAACGTTGTTGTCGTTAGTCCATACTACCTTTACATTTCCTAGATAAACCTTTTCAGTTTTGGCATCTCTTTCTTCCTTTGATTGTTGTACAACCACAGGTCCATTGTTACCGAACTGATCTAGCTCATCATTTAACGTAATAGTTATTGGTAAGTATTTACCTTTTTTACCATTGATGATTTTATCTTTAGGTATTTTAGTAAGGTCAATACTTGTAGCTATTATACTCGCCATATTAATAAGTATTTAATTGGTTAAACATTCTAGACATCTGAGCTTTAGTGGCTCCTGTGCCTCTTCTTAAATTATCAACAGCTTTTACGTGTGATTGATTATTGTCAAAGTTGCTGGTGCTTGTTGTAACGCCTGAGACGTCACAAGTTCTTTTTCTTGTTCTTGCCATATTTATTATATTAAAGTGTTTTACT
>VMHT01076867.1_pt1 | contig 10722 bp, 12 predicted proteins | sample 4693611 | NCBI WGS metagenome assembly VMHT01 (sample SAMN12280063, study PRJNA550983) | marine metagenome | isolation source: seawater sampled from same location over 5 years 0.02-0.2 micron viral filtrate | place: USA: collected off the coast of southern California halfway between the port... ... | reverse complement strand
TTCGCAATAATTACCAGGCAAAATCTTATAATATTTTTATAGCATGTTGTAAACAGATTATTATTAGCGATAAATGGTGATAATGGTGGGCGTGATAAGAATTGAACTTATGACCTCTACGATGTCAACGTAGCGTTCTACCACTGAACTACACGCCCATAAAATAAATTTTAGTCAAAAAATAATTAAAAAAAGTTTTAAATCTAAGTTTTAAAAGATATTTTTTTAAATTAGTTAAATCAAAATTTCTTAAAAGTTTAAATTCGTTTTTTTTAATCCAATATTTCATTTCTTTATAATATAAGTGTATTTTTCTTGCATGTAAATTTTCTCCATAAAACCTGTATGTTGCTAATGGAGTATTCATATAATGGAATTTATAATATAAGCTTGTTTTTATAAAAAAATCAAAATCTCCAATTATCTGAAATTTTTTTTCAAACTTGCATTGCTTAAATATTTTTTTTTTCATCATGACTGTAAGTATACCTAAATTATAATTATTTAATAATTCTTGGGTAAAACCATTAATGAATAGATTTTCATTTTTTTTTAACTCTAATGTGTTTTTAACTTCATTTTTTACATAATAGTTTGTAAAAATTAAATCATAATTTTTTTTTTTCATTAAATTTATCTGTTTTTCAATTTTATTTTTATTCCATTTATCATCTGTATCTAAAAAGCAAACAAACTTTCCCTTTGTTTTTTCAATCGCTAAATTTCTTGACTTATAAAGTGTATTAAATTTATTAGAGTAAAAATATTTTATTCTCTTATCCTTAAAACTTTTTAAAATTTTTTTACTATTATCAGATGATTTATTATCCCAAAATACTAATTCCCAATTTTTATAGCTTTGTGAAATAATACTTTGAATGCTTTTTGATAAATATTTTTCACCATTGTGGCAGTTCATAATTATGCTGACTAATGTTTGAGATTTTTTCATTTAAATCTTAAAAATTGATTTAATGTTTTTTTCTAATATTTCTTTATCTCTTGCAGTATCCATACAATACCAAAAACTTTTATGCTTAAATGCGAATAGTTTTTTTTCTTTCCCTAATTTTGTTAATGGGTAATTTTCAAAAATAGTTTTATCATTTTTTATATATTTAAATATCTCAGGTTCGACAACAAAAAATCCTCCGCTAATCCAACCTTCATCTAAGATAGATTTTTCTCTAAACATTGTTACTTTTTTTCCTTTTATCACAATCGCTCCAAATCTTGCTGGTGGTCTAACAGCAGTTAAAGTAACAGTTGACTTATTTTGATTATGAAATTTTAAAAGTTTATTTATATTTACATTTGAAATACCATCTCCGTACGTAAGAAAAAATTTTTCATTATTTAATATTTTTTGTAAACGTTTTACTCTACCACCAGTCATTGAGTTGAGACCTGTATCAATTACATCTATTTTCCAATCTAAAATTTTTTTTTCAAAATATTTTTTTATTATTTTTGATTTAAAACCTGATGCAATAACAAAATCTTTATAACCAAACTTCGCATAAATTTTCATTATATGAATTATGATAGGAATATCATTAATTCTGACCATAGGTTTTGGGATTTTTTTTGTATACTCTGATAACCTTGTGCCCTTGCCACCAGCTAAAATTACAACTTTCATAAAATCAATTTCTTTTATTAAAAAACTTTTCGTACTGTTTAATATGTTCTTGTGAAATTTTTTCCATATTTTTATTTTTAAAATAAAAATTATAGTACCATTCAATCGTTAAGTTTGCTGTTTCGTTAAAATTCAATACTGACTGCCATTTAAGTAACTTTCTTGCTTTAGTGCAATTCAATTTAAGAAGTTTTGATTCACTAAATTTTTTTTTCTTTTTTTTGGGATAGGAATAATGTGCATCCGACCAATATTTTCTCATCATTTTTAATAACTCTGAAACTGAATAATTTTTTTTTGATTTAGGTCCAAAATTGAAAGCGTGTCCATTAAGATTTTTGTTATATTTTAGTTTAGATGCAAAAAACACATAGCCCCAAACTGCCTCTAAAACATGTTGCCATGGCCTAGTTGAACTTGGATTTCTAATTAATACTTTCTTCTTCCTAGACCATGACCGTACACAGTCTGGAATAAGCCTATCTTTTGACCAGTCTCCACCTCCTATTACATTTCCAGCTCTAGCAACCCCTAACTTAATATTTTTTTTATTTTTAAGAAATGATTTAAAATAAGAGCCTATAGCAAATTCTGCTGATGATTTTGATGCACTATAAGGATCTTCACCACCCAATATATCTGTTTCTTTATAGCCACTTTTTTTTTCAATATTTTTGTAAGCCTTGTCACTTGTAATCATTATTATGGTTATTTTCTTTTTCGTGTCTCTTATAGACTCTAAAATATTAATGGTTCCTATTAAATTACTACTCCATGTTTCTAGGGGTTTTTCATAAGAAGTGCCAACGAGTGATTGTGCGGCTAAATGAAAAATAAAATCAGGTTCAAATTTTTTTACAGTTTTTTTTACTTTATTAAAATCTTTGATGTCGAAACTCATAGATTTTACATTCTTATTAATATTGCTTACAACAAAATTTGAAGGCACTGTTGGGATGTTTTTTGATATACCAAGAATATTAGCTCCTAAATATTTTAAACAAAGAGTAAGCCATGACCCTTTAAAACCTGTGTGTCCAGTAATTAAAATTTTTTTATTCCTAAAAATATTTATAAACTTTTTTGAACTATTTTTTCTCATAATATAAAATTAAAATATTTAAACAAAATAGGATTTATCTTGTATCGTAATTGACCAAGTAAAAAATTTTTATTTTCAATTTTATATACTTCTCTTATATTATTTGTCATTAAATTATAAACTAATGCAATTCTATCAGAAACGCCGTCACCCTCATAGGAATGCCAAGTATTCTTCTCTGATCTTGAGAAAAACACTGCCCTATTTATTTTCCACTCTACTTCTTTTTTTCCCTCTCCTTGTTTATTAGAATAAAAAATTGTGCCAGTATTCTTTTCAGGCTTTAAGTATATCACTCCACTTAATAGTTTATTTGGAGTGTCATCATGAATTGGAAATTTGTAATCTCTACCTGTAAATATTATATGAAATTCAGAATATTCATATAAATTGATTTTTTTGGGGTTCAATTCTTTTAATATATTTATTGCTTGTTTATGATAAGATTTTTGTAATTTATCAAGTATTTCCTCTGGTATACAAGTGTTTTTGATAACCTTCTTCGTATTAACGCTATTATGGTAAACCTTAATTTCTTTTCCTGAAATTGAGTTCAATTTCAAAGAAACTAATGTGTTCAAATCCTCTTTTTCTAAAAAATTATCAATTATTTTAATGTTAGTTTCTTTCAAAGATATAATTAAATTGGTTGTTAAATTTCTTACTTTTTTGATTTATTAAAACGTTTTCTTTTACTTTTATAGTAAAATTATTATTTTTCATAATGTTCATGACTGTATTAAGTTGATTTTTTAAGCTTTCATCGATTTCAACTAAAATACTTCTTAAATTGCTATTTTTCAAAGTTTTTTCTCCTCCTTGTAAAATCAAGTGTTCTATTCCATCAACATCTAATTTTATATAATTTGGAACTTGAAGTATATTTTGTGCAATTAAACTATCAATATTTGTCCCGTATATCTTATAGTTTTGTTCAAAATCCTTACTTGTATCACCATTATAATCGTTACTAAATTGATTCATTGACCACCCTTCTATAAATTTATGTTCGTTGAACATCATAAAAGAATTTTCTTCTTTACATAGGGCTGGTTGAAAAATTTTAATATTCTGGCCAAGATTATTTAATGAAATATTTCTACTTAATACTCTTAAATTACTTGTAGATGGTTCAAAACTTGTAACTTCAATATTTTTATGTTTTATCGCAGCATAAATAGAATAGATACCTATATTTGCTCCTATATCCCAAAAAATATTTCTTTCTAGATTAAATTCATCAATCCACTTAATTGTTCCAGGTTCTTTACTTAAAATAGTGTCGATTCTCCATTTAATAATTAAATTAGGTGCAAAAAAATTAATAGTCTTATTATCTATTTTTTTTTTTACATTTAAATTTTGATTAATAATATCAGAAAAAAAATAAATATAATTTTTTTTAAATAATAAATAAATTATCTTATCAAAGTAAGATAAAAATTTGAAAATAAATAAAGCTAAATATTTCATTTTGAGTAAGTTTTATAGTAATTGATTGTTTTTAACAAACCTACGTTGAACCTAATTTTTGGCCTCCACTTTAATAAACTTTTTATTCTTTTTATCTTAGGATAAATTATTTGAGCCTCATCTTTTCTAAGTTTTATTACTCCGTATCTAGGTTCTTTTCCTTTAAAAATTTTTATCACTTTAATTATAATATTTTTTAATTTTTCCGGTTTAGCTGATCCAACATTTACTATTTTGTGAATTATATTCTTACTATTGAAACATTTAAAAAAAACAGAAATTAAGTCATCGATGAATATAAAATCTCTTAATTGGTTGCCATTAGAGCATTTAAAAATTTGATTTCTAACACACGAGTTTATCAAAATAGGTATAAATCTATTAGTGTCTTGATGAGGTCCGTAAATTTGATAAAGTCTCAATATAACAAAATTAAGATTTTTTCTTATTTCTTTTTTAAGTAAGTATTTTGAAGCAGCCAATTTTGCTTTTCCATATGGTGTTTTTGGCTTTCCATTTAAAGTCTCTGATTGAGGGGATTTAATACCTGAATTTTCTGCGGAGCTTCCAATTTGAACAAATAGCTTTAAATGTTTCTTTTTAAAAAAATCTACTAAATTTTTACATCCTATGAAGTGGCTTTTGTAAGTTTTTGCACTATTAGTATGATCGACATACCCACCAAGATTTACTACATAATCAAAATCTTGATCAATTTTATTTTTAATTTCTGATTTTTTGCTAATATTACAAATCACATATTTCACTTTTTTCACTGTTCTTGCGGTTTTTGGTTTTTTGGTAGAGGCACTTACGGTCTCCCAACCTTTTTTTATGCATGCTCTACACAGATGAAACCCTATAAATCCTGTTCCTCCTATAATTAAAATTTTCTTTTTCATTATTTAAAGATTTGTTATTTTTTTTAAATTATTTTTAATATTTCCAAGTTTAATTAATTGTCCTTTTTTTTTAAGTTTATAGATAAATATATTTTTTGATATTTTTTTTGATTTTATGCTTTTCCATATTTTTTCGCTATAATAATCAAAAATATTATCTTCTGTTATTTGTATTACATTTTTTCCATTTTCTAGTGCCTCTATAATGCTGCCTGATGTTCCAATAAATATTGAATAATCAATTTCTTTTTTTTTGTAAACTTTATTTTTTTTTAAATCATTAATAATCTTATTTATTTCTTTCTCTGCTATTAGATTTTTTTTTGATTTTGTAGATGCAGGATGATTTCTTACTTCAAAATCTTTTAAATTTATTATTTTTTTTTTGTTTAAAAATATTAAAGATTTAATTACATTATCTATATTTTTTATATTTAATGGCAGAAAAATTATTTTATTTTTTATTGTCTTTTTCTTAACAAAACGAAAAGAAGGCTCAAAAATAATATCAGATTTTTTCCATCCTAAAATCTTAGAAAAACATTTGAGTTGATCCTGACCATTAACAATAATTTTTTGAGGAGAATAGTTTTTGTAAATAAAATTACTAGGTAATGCGAGTGGTGGTGAATGTATATAACCAATAGTTTTTATGTTTAGGTTTTTTTTTTTAACAAATTGAATAAGTTTATTTTGAAATGGCTGACCTTCATAAGGGAGTATTAAAGTTTTTAAATTATTATTAATATAAGGGCTTACATTTTTAATAAAAATCTTTGAAAAATAATTGTAGTTTGAAATAGATGACAAAAAATAATTAATGGATGTAATAAATCTTAAATTTTTTATGATTAACAAAAATAGGTTAGAAATATTTATTTTATTACTTAATGGGTTAAATAGTACAATATTTTTATCTATTTTTAAGGGTTTTTTTTCCCCTTGGTAAATGACAAACCATAAAGTATTTTTAGTTTTTTTAGAATTTATATTAAAATACCTATCATCAATAGAACCGTCTTTTTTAAAATTATTTTTAAAGGCCCAAGTTATAATTAAACGTTCATAAGAAAAGCTATTTTTTATTTTTATATTATCTATTTTACGATACTTTAAACAATACAAAGTATCTTTAAGAATAATTTTACAATTATGAAAAAAATTTAATTTTTGTAATGAGTGTTTTTTTAGAATATACGAACCAATACACTCAGCGTAAGATGCTGGATAAAATATTGAATTTTTTTCAGGTTCATAAAATTTTTTATCATATCTATTTAAATAATGTTTGAATTTATTAATTAAATGAAATTGTTGATTTTTATAACTTTGCATTACTCACCCCCAGAAATTCCAATCACTTGATTCGAAATATAAGAATTTAGATCAGAACCTAAAAAATATATAAAATTAGCTATTTCCTTTTTATTGGCCATTCTTTTTAATGGAACTAAATTTATTCTTTTTTTCATATTTTTAGATTTTAGTTTTAAATGTATCTTTGTGTCAGTTAAGCCAACCCTAACCGTATTAATTAAAACATTTTTTTTTGCCCAATTCTGAGTATGATTAGGAAAAAATTCTAACGCATGCTTAGAGAAAGCATAAGATAAATTTTTTATTCCTCCACCATATTTTACGCCAATAGATCCTAAATGAACTACTCTTCCCCATTTATTTTTAATCATTTTTTCACCTAATACTCGAGTAAAAACAAACGCTGGGTAAAAATTTGCCTGAAGAGCATTTTCAATATCCTTAATTTTGATTTTGTTAAATTCAATTTCTTTTAAATATCCAGTTGCATTAATTAATATATTGCAATTTTTAAAGATTTTTTTTCTTGCTAATTTTTCTAATTTAGGAAAAGATTTTATAAAATCAAATTTTACTATTTCAATATTCTTATTTTTTTTTGCTAATTCAAAAAAAGACTTATTCCCTTTATTATAGTGAGCTACGATTTTGCAATTTTTTTCTAGATATTTTCTAATTATTTCAATGCCAATATCGGAGCTTGCACCAAGAATTAAGATTTTTTTTTTTTTTAAAATTTTCATCTAATTATGATTTTAAATTTACCCACGCTTCATGATGTTTTTTTCCTATTAAATCTCCTTTTACATCACAAACATTGCAGGGACTTAAAGATCGATCGGCATTATTAAGTTTTTCTCTAGCTAAAGTGAATTTTTTTGACAACCATATATCTAAAAACTTTTCATTTTTTAAATTTCCTAAAACATTTTTTTTTCCCCAGTCGTGAGAGCACATTAATACGTCTCCATTATAATCAAGAAAAAATTTGTAACTCGGGTAAAAACATTTTTTTTGTAATTTTTCTTTTCTGGGGGCAATTTTGTATTCAGCATTTTTTAACATTCCTCCTCTATTACTTAAAGTAATTCCAAAATCTTGCTTTTCTGGAAGATATCTTGGTCTCAAAACATATTTTTTATTTGTCAATTTCAATTTTTTACCTAGTTCAATAAATTTTAAATGTTGTTCTTCACCGTCATATAAGCTTATTTGCAACCTATCTAAACCAGAATCATAAAGTTTCTTTAGTCGGATTTCATTTAAAACGTCTCCGTTGGAGATCATATCTATTCTAGCGTTACCTAAAGTTGTTTTGGCGTAATTAACTAATTTATATATATTTTTGTCTAACATTGGTTCAACAAATCCAGAGTACATTATTAAACCAGAATAATTCACTTCTTTTAATTGATCACAAAGTTTTTTATGCAATTTAAAACTTATGAATTCGTTTATATGATCATAATCAGGCGCACTTCTAGGGCAAAAAGAACATTTTCTGTTACACATTCCTGATTCACTTATTTCAATCTCTGAAGGAAGTGGCGTTCTAGTATTAGGTATATATTGTAGTCTTTCAGCAACTGCTTGTTCTTTGATTGAAATTTGAGGGTCAAAATATTTTATATCTTCTATTTTTGTCATTTAGAGTAAAACATTTAAAATTGTGTCGTTAATAAAATCAAAATCTTTAATTTCTTTTATTTTTGGTGATCCTATATTTTTTATTGCAATATACCGTGGATATTTATCAATTTTTTTTTTATCTAAAAATAAATTCTTATAAATGTCATTTAAAAGTTTCACTTTACTTATATTAATTTTAGAAACATCTAATTTAGTTGGTAAATTATATTGCTTAAGCAAATCTTTAACTAAATTAAAAATATTCCCCTTGTTCCTATTTTCATAATAAATTTCAGCAAGCATTCCTAATCCTACAGCCTCTCCGTGTCTTATAAAATCTTTTTTTAAATTAACTTCAGTTGCCATTTCAATAGCATGTGCAAATGTATGGCCAAAATTTAAAAACAATCTTTTATCTTCTTCATAGATATCTTTTTTAAAAAACTTAATTTTGGACACCAAAGTTTTTTTGCAAAGATTTGATAATGTTTTGTAATCTCTTTTAAAAATTTTTTCTTTATTGATTTCTAAAAAATTTAAAATTTTTTTATCATCTATTATACCGCATTTAATTATTTCAGCTATCCCTGCATCAAATTCTCTTTTAGGTATATTTTGAAAAATATCCTCAAAAACAAATACATGTTTTGGATGGTAGTATGTTCCAACTGAGTTCGTAATACCCTTGTAATTAATTGCTGTTTTTCCTCCTATACAGCTGTCTACTATCGAAGTCATCGTACTTGGAATATTAAAATAAATTAATCCTCTTAAATATAAACTGCTAGCTAATGCAGAAACGTCACCCACTACACCTCCTCCTAAAGAAATAATTATAGATTTTTTTGTAAATTTTCTGCTAATAAGAAGATCTATGATTTTGAACAAAAATTTTTCATTTTTATTTTTTTTACTCCCTTCAGATTTTAAGGTAAATATTTTGCACCCAGATAATTTAAGATCATCTATAACCTGATTGGTTATATTTTTATTTATTTTAACATCATAAATTAACAAAACATTCCTATCAGATTTGACTCTTTCTATTTCTTTAGAAATATTTTTTTTATCCTCTTTTCGACAGAACGAAATCTGGTGTGTAGTCTTACCTATTTTGTAATTTATCTTCATTTATTTATAGAACTTAAAATATCTATCTTTAGAAATTTGTATTTGTGCTTTATTATAATCTTCAAATACGTCGACTGAGAAGCTGTCACCCTTTAGGTTCAAAGTTTTTATTTTTAAACCTATATCAAGAGCTCTTAATAACTCTATATCTTCGACCTTCTCAGCCTCAGATCTTTTAGCTTTTCCAAATTTAAATAAGGACTCTGGTTTGAATGATACTATCGATAAATGTTTTTTTATTTTTTTTATCTTATTTCTAAATTCATATGGGATATTTGCTCTAGAAATATATAGAACATCGTTTATTTTGTTTGTAACTAATTTTACTATGTTGGTATTATTAACCGCATCAATCTGCAAGTTTGGTAGGATGATATCTGCTTTATAATTTTTTTTATGAAAATCAATTACTTTATCGATATGCAAAGGGCTTATCAAAGGCTCATCACCTTGAACATCTAAAATGAGTTCATAATTTTTTCCTATTTTTTTATATGCTTCACATATCCTATCTGTACCATTCTTATGATGCTTAGATGTAAGCATCGCCTTAGCTCCAAAATTTTTAGCAACCTTTAAAATTTTTTCATCATCACAACAAATAATTACATCATTAACTTTTTTAGAAAGTTTTGCTCTTTTGTAGACATGAATAACTAAAGGCATTTTATTTATCGGTAGCAAAGCTTTTGCTGGCAATCTTCTTGAATTTAATCTTGTGGGTATAAGAACCACAACACCATTATTTTTTTTCATCTTTTTATCCATCCTCCATCAATATTAATATTTTCTCCAGTTATAAAGCTGGATTCGTCTGATATCAAAAATTTAACTAATTCTGAAATTTCATTTGTATTTCCCCATCTTCTTGCTGGTATTTTATTTAAAGTCCATTCATATAATTTCTTTTTTTTTTTAAATTTTTCAAAATATGAAGTTTTTGTAAATCCAGGATTAACAACATTGGCTCTTATACCTTGGCTAGCGTATTCTTCTGAAAAGCATTGGGTCATACTTTTTAAAGCACCTTTTGTTGCACCATAACCGCACAGTTCACTAAAACCAGTTTCTCCAACTATTGACCCTATATTAACGATTGAAGATTTTATTTTTAATTTTTTACAATATTTAACGTAAGTTTGCATAATCTTAAAAATAGAGAAAAAATTAATTTCAAATATATCATTAATTTCTTTCTGGGAAATGATATCAAATTTTTTTCTTTGCCTAACACCTGCATTATTAATAATTCCGTTTATTATTTTTTTTTTTTTTATTGAAAATTCGAATATTTTTTTTATCAATTTTGAGTTTCTTACATCACCATAAAAAATTGTTGAGTTTTTCTTTTCTATATTTGTCAATTTTTTTAAGTCTTCCTTTGATCTAGTTAATGCAAAAACATATGAGCCACTTTTTAAAAAACTTTGAAATAAATCTCTTCCAATTCCTTTGCCGGCGCCTGTTAAGAAAATAATTTTATTATCTAATTTCAATGTATTATATTTTTAGTTTATTTTTTTATT
>VMHT01006038.1_pt1 | contig 10722 bp, 12 predicted proteins | sample 4693611 | NCBI WGS metagenome assembly VMHT01 (sample SAMN12280063, study PRJNA550983) | marine metagenome | isolation source: seawater sampled from same location over 5 years 0.02-0.2 micron viral filtrate | place: USA: collected off the coast of southern California halfway between the port... ... | reverse complement strand
GAGACCATATTACTTATGTATTTACGCCGTTGTCTCTTTTACGATTTGAGGCATTCATATATAGTAAAATATATTGCCCCAAATCGGTTGTATAAACAATCTCTAAAATGATGTATACGCACACCATAAATTAGGCACTACATATAGTTTTTACAATTTACTTTTTGAGACCATATTACTTATGTATTTACGCCGTTGTCTCTTTTACGATTTGAGGCATTCATATATAGTATAATATATTGCCCCAAATCGGTTGTATAAATAAAACCAAAAATGATGAATACATACACCATAAAAAATTACATTCCATAAAATCCCCTATGTCTCTCCAGAAAATCCACGAAGGGATCAAAGTCTATCTCGTTTTTACATGCTCTATGACTGTCTATGACTTTTTTTAAACTTTTAAAAATAATTTGTTTCTCTTTTAATTCTAAATGGTAAATATATTTATCTAATTTATCATCGCACATTAAAATAATCCATTCCAAATCCCTTATGTCTATGTTTGATTCTATAAATTTATGTAGTGGTTTTAGGTTATTAAGTGCATCTCTGTAAAGCATTTTAATTTATAATTAATAGAACAGAATTTAAAATATCTATAACAATTATAAAAAATAATCATATTTTCTATAATTTGATTAAAAGTTTTTCCGTTTTTCGTGAAATACTTATAATAATGAAAAAAACTTATTGATTAAAAAAACATTTATTAAAATAAATAATGTCCCTCTTTGTATTTTTTGGTAATGTATTCTCTTATTTTGTCCCTATTTTTTAGATGTTTAAATTGTGGTTTTAATCGTATGTATACACCAACATTAGGCGTATCATGTCGTACATCTATTTTTATATTCTTCATAGCCAAAATACTTATCATTTGACCGTTTGAAATATACCTATTTTTTACTCCATAAAATTTAAATTGTGGTATTCCTATTTTTTCTAATAGATCATCATCGATGCCGTGAAATTCAAAAAAATGTTTTAAACCATAACTATTTAATCTAAATTTGGTTGTTTTCCTTGTATCTTCCATAAAAAAATGGTCGATTAAATCGCTAATTAATCTGCATTTGTCTTCTAATTTTACAGGATATTTAGTTTTAGATGATTTCCGCTCTATTCCATTCATCGTTAATTTTAATCCTTTCTCATTTAAATTGTATTCAAAATCTATTAAGTTCTTATAATCCATTTTTGATTAATATATTATAAAGTGTATAAGTTAAAATGTGTTAAAAAAGTATAATAATTTGCTATATTTATTTTATAGAGGGATATACCTTTTATTCGGTGCTTACCTATAAAATCGGTATTATTTTAATGGATTTTCCTTTATCTATTTTTTTAGTCTTCTTGTTTTTTTACATAAATGTTTTGCTGGGTGGCTACACTATGTCCCATAATTCTTGCGTCTTCTACTTTCTCGCAGTTATTCGCTGGGTATTTTTCGGTTAAATAGATGGTTCTTAACATGGTTGTTGATATTTTCTTACCTGTGCTACTAAATATCTTATTTAATAGTTTTGTTAATGAGTTGTCGCTTAATGGTTTCTTTTTATTATTTATTAAAAAGTATCCAGTCTCGTTATAGTCTAACCAAATACTTATAATTACTTCTAAATCTTCTGGTATGTCTACGATTTTTACTCCATACTTATTTTGGGTTTTATAATTACCGAAACTAAAGAACATTCTTTTATTTGTCCTTACAAGTGCATTAATGCCCTTTGGATCTGTATCGTTGTATTCTTCAAAAGACAATACTACCATATTGCTATAATCGTTTCTTACTGGCGGTAGTTGTGTATATAAACTACCTACTAAATATTCTTGATATAGTCCAAAATCCTTTTGACCCCAAGCGGTTTTATCTAATAGTTTTGATGCCCTTACGCCAATATCATTTACTACACATCTTAACACATCAAGACTAATAAAATTCTCCGCTTGTTTAGAACTCATTTTTTGCGACGACATGTCTGTAGTATATTCCTCTATGGCGTCTTCCATAGCATCCCTGTAAATGTCTATTGCATCTCTATATTCTTCAGGTTGGGTCATTAACGCTACAATTATACTGGTTAAGTAATTCTTTCTTGTTGTGGTCTTAAAATCGCTTAAAAATCCTTCTACGCCCTCGAAATCATCTAACCAATCTAAATTATTAAAATCTATATCTGTTTCTAAATGCTCGTGAATCTTTTTTAAAGAGATAATGTAGGCTCGTAATGAATTAGGTTTTATAGTTCTGCTTTCGTCTATTTGCTGTGATAGAGATTTCATTTTATATATATTTCTATAAGATTATTTTTTCATAAATCAAATTTAATTTTTAATGATATATTGTTATAATGTTATAACAGACTATTTGCACCTATTTTTAGTCGTACATAAGAAGGTATTTTAGGATTTACCGAAATGAGACCATATTGCTTATACCTAATGCGATGTTGCCTCTTTGCGATTTGAGGCATTCATATTATCTAATATTATGATGCCCCAAATCGGTTGATTTCTTGCTATTTTTTTAATGATAAATGAGACCATAAAAAAAAGAGAATAATACAAAATATTTAATAAAGAAAAATGCTTATTAATTAAGTAGATTATCTAATAGCGTCTACCTTTTGATTTTTTAGATTTCTTGCGTTTTAGTGTAGACTTCCTTTTTGGTTTTTTTCTATACCTATTAGATTTAATCGAAGGTCTTTTAGATTTGGACGCAGATTTCCTACGACCTGCTCCATGTTTCTTGGCGGTTTTTCTATAGCGTTTTAGTAATGCATTCATCATATAGAGTATTAATATAAAATAATATTTTACATAGATGCGATCCTAATAGGTTTAGCTAAATATAATGGTATTTAGGATATTTTAAAATTGAGACCATATTACTTATACTTTTTATGCTGTGTCTCAAAGCGATTTGAGGCATTCATATTTACTAATATTACGATGCCCCAAATCGGTCGTTTTTATAGACTTTTTTTAATGATAAATGAGACCATAAAATAAAAATAATAATTAAAAATATTTCATAAAGAAATTTGCTTATTAATTAAGTAGATTACCTAATAAAAATAATGCGTATTAATTTTGCGTATTTAGAATATCTATTTTTTACGCTTTTTAGATGCTGTGGATTTTGTGGGTTTCTTGGGTTTTGCTGTGGGTTTCTTGGGCTTCCGTTTTACTTTAGGTTTAGATTGCACCATACCTGTTTTTGAATCTATTTTAATATATTTAATACCTTTTTGTAGTTTCTTAAAATCTATTTTACTTTTCGATAAATCGCCTGATTTTTTATCATAATTTCTGCCTTTTCTTTTTGCTACATTTTTTAGATCCTTTTCTCTCTGTGTTAAAATCTGTTTGGGTTTTCTTTTTAGTTCTAATCCTTTTGGTCGTGCTTCAATCATATACATATTAATATTTTTATAATGTCTTACATGTTTTTAACAATCTATTATAGTCGTACATACATTAATTTTTAGATATTTAAAATATCATACCATATTTGTTATTCTTTTTATTTATTTAATTATTTACGATTTGGGGCATTCTATATAATATGAAATATGTGCCTCAAATCGGTATTATAAACTATATCTAAAATAAAGAGTAATAGACACCATAATTTTTATAGTGTTGTTGAACCTATTAAAAATATATTAGGATCGGTGCATCTCTCTCTAATGAGTTTATATCCTTGATGTTTACCTATGATTATAAGCGATTATAAGGATTTTGTTAATCATTATAAAGCGTTTTGTAATTAAAAAATATGGATAAAAAATAATATGAGTTTTAAAAACTATCAAGATTATTACCATAAACGGTATGCTCTCTACCGAAACTAAAATCTATGTTTTCTGCGTGGTTAATATCAGGATTTTTATATTGGATAATATCTCTATGGTAATCAAGTCTCATAAAACTAACGGTATAGATGGCTTGGGTCTTACTCTTGTTTCTTACTGTATCTATAATATCCTTACCGAATAACCTTCTATAAATACTAATAATTACCTTCTCGCATCCATCAACCGTTTTTAGATCTGGTTTCTTTTTTGCTCTATCCCTAAATAAGAGTTGGTATTTTTTGTAGGTGTCTTCTGCCTTATCTTCAGTTAATCCCTTTGTAAAGTTCAAATCTACCTTATCGGTTATACCAATATCGTTTAAAAATGTTTCCAAAAAGATATATTTATTTTTCTTATCAGTTCCCTTATTTCCACTAAAATCATTTTGAGTAATAAGGTCTACTTTCCAATCTGCTTTACTCTTAAAAAAATAGTTGTTAATGTTAAAATGGGTTGTTAGTGTATTAGGTTTTACATATAGTTCTAAATGTTCGTGCATTTTATCCTGTGGGATATTTAAATAACTATTAATCTTATCATGTTTAGGATTGGTTGAATCAAAATTTAGCATTTTTTCCTCTACTAATCCCCCTACTTTATCGTTCAACTCTTTATAGTCTGTCTTCTTATAATCTGTATTATCGATAAATCCTTTAGTTTGTAGTGCTTTCCTAAAGTGTGCGAATTTGTTAGTATTGTAGCAATCCTCATTATATTTAATAATATTTACCATCTCATTATATAGGGCGTTGTCCTCTTTACTACACATTAATTTAAAAGTAAATGCCTCGTCGGTTTTCTTCTTTTCCTCTTCTATTTGGCTGAATGTGCTATAGTTTTCCTTACTAAATGCTTTTAAGTGAAAGATATAGACTAACTCGGTTATATTACGATTTCTACATATCTGTTGCATCATCGCTTTTGGGTTGATTGTATGTTCTTTATAATTAGCGTACACCCTTCGTTTTCTAACACTATCAAGACCATAAACAATTTTAGGAGAAAAAATCACTATATCGTAATCGTCTAATTCTATTTCCTCGTTAGTATCACTTGTAATTAATACAATAGTAAAGGGATCACTATCCTCATATTTAATAGATGCCTTGACTAAATCTGTTTGGATGTCTTCCTCTACTTCATCCATATTAGAAACGATACAATTAGTTTTACTTCTATGATAATCGATAAGGTCTTTAAAAATTACTTCACAAGCGGATTTACTATCACAACAGACTAACGCTTCTTTTTCCTGTTTAATACGATATGTTAATGCTTCATAAGAATATACTTCGGTTGCTGGGATATTACTATTATGTTTGTAGGTGTTCTCTATGAATTCATAATCTCTACCACAATAATCCATTAGTTTTAATGTGCTATAGTGTATATCAGCATCTACAGCGATAATTTGTTTACATTCTCTAATTAATTTTAGTAGTGCGGTAAAACATACGATCCGCTTGTCCTTAAGATTAGGGCAGGTTAAAAGGTATTCTACTAATGAGTTGTATTCATCGAGAAATACTACATAGTTGGTAAAATCCAAATCTAAAATTTTATGGATACTATCAATAGTAATTACAATACTATCATCTTGGTTTAGTTCATTTTCCATTAATTTATAATGGTATATTTCCACTCCTGCACTATTAAAGGTAGAATATTGACTATATGCTAAAGACACACGAGAAACAATACTAATTAGGGGTTGTTGGTTATTAAATATGTAATCCTTAACAATAGTAGTTTTACCTGTCCCAGTATCACTTTTAAGAATATAATTCTTATTGGGATCAATATCTACTTCATATCCCAATTTCTCTACATTCTCTATAATGATAGGCTCACTCTTGTAGGGTTCTATTTTAATAGGTTTATGTTTCCCATAATCTAACCATGTCCCCCATTCTTTAATATCAGTCATAGTAAGTAGATGAGTAATCATATCTAAATTATGGTGTTGGGTAATACCATTTATTAAATTAACATTTGTTCTATAGTATTCATCATTTTTAATTTTACAATTCGTTTTAGCGTGGTTAAGGCAGTATTCTAAAAAGAATTCCGCTTTATTTAATCCTTTGAATGCTGTAGCGGTTTTTAACCAATTTTCATGATTTAGGATATAAGATTCAGGTAGACTATCAAGAATAGTTTGTAATTGATTATCAGTAAATAAATATTGATATGGTGCATCTTCTAAAATCTCACCTGATAGAATGGATGTTTTTTTTGTCTTTTTCTTTTCTTTACCTTCTGTATTATGGTCGTACGATAGATTATTATATAACCAGTCGTAGAGTTCTTTAGGCATATCTTTAACCGTTGCCTTATGTTTTAGGGTGTATGCTCCTTTAGTTTTCTTATCTCTTTTAAATACTATACTACCACAGCCTACCAAATAACTACCAGCGGTTTTAATATCTATTTCGTGTAGAGAGCAGTTTTTATTTCTCAAATTATTACCTTCATAATTAAATAGAAAATGAAATCCTCCATTAGGTGTTGCTACTGTTAATGTATCAATATCTTTAATGTATTCATCCCACGACCTCCCTTTAAGAATATCTTTTACGAATTTATGATCCTTACCCCATTTGTAAAGGTCAGGATCAAATCCCATAAGATTATTAGATGCACCCATAGGTAGACCCCAATTTCCTTGTTTATGTTTCGTTTTATTCCATCTATTATGATATGGTTTTTTCCACTCATAAGAAGGTAGTTTAGAGTTTAATTCTATTTTAAATTTATAACAGGGGTCAAATACTTTATCATAAGTCATTTTTATATTTGTTGTTAAATTATCTTTAAGCATTTTATTTATATAATGATTAAATATTTTAATTTTATATTTTTAATTTAATTAATTGTTATTATATTTTAAGGGTTGAAAAAGTATTTTTAAAAAAAAAATGTAAATATTCATTAGATAAAAAGCATATTATCTAAAGATTTGATTAAAAAAATTATTGTTTTAATTGTTTGTTTTTTTGATTTTCTATATAATACTATAGAATGTTGAGCTAATCACATTATATAGATTGTGATCCGTTTACATGTCGTCTACATTATAAATAGATTGTATCGCATTTAATACTCAATAGTCGTACAGGTCGTATTATAAATTGGTAGTGGTTCATCTAATTTGGTTATTATTATTTTATCGTCTCGTTTCCTATTTTGTGGTCTACTAATCATATAATAAACCGCCGTTCGAGGTAATCCATAATAGTCCTGCATCTGTTTCTGTGTTGTAAAGTGTCTATAGGTTTCTTTGTGAATGTCCGTTTTTTGTTCTACAACTTTATAATTATAATGTGTATGCTTGATACTTCCTTTAGTTCTCGCCATTTTACTATAATAAAACAAAATATTTTTAAGTATTTTATTTAATTAAATGTGTATTCTTTTGATGGTATAATTAAGATATTTAATTAATTCCTATAGGTATTTCTATAGATATAAAAAACATAAAACATATTAAATGATTAAGTTTAATCTATTTAAAACTTTTTTATACATATATTATATACATAATGGCGTTAAGTCAATCAACTAATAAGAGTAATAGATTTTATACTATTGCTGTGATTATCGATAATCATTTAAACTATTGCACCGATGCGAAACGATTAGCTGAAAAGTTGGAGGTAAAGGTTCATCATATCTATAAGAAGTTAAAAGATCCAGATTATAAAATACCTAAATTTAAAAAGCATTTCCATCTGGTTCGTAGAGTAAAAGAACCTATTACTATGTATAATAATAGAGCGTGGACTTGGGAGCATGATTTCTTTAATGATGGACTACCAACTAAATTTAGTTATATGGATGAGTATTAATTAAATACTATAGGTCTGCGTATGAATCTCTTTTTTTACTATTTTCTTTTTTATTTCCTGATTACTTAAATAATCCTTTAGGGTTATATGAATATTTCCAGTCTAATTATTTCCGCTTTTTCCTAATTTTTTATGGTCTCATTTGTTATGTGTTTTTATCCATTAAAATCCACCGATTTGGGGCAACATAATATTAGTAATATATAATGCCTCAAATCGTATCCAGACACAGAAGCAAAAGTATAAGTAATATGGTGTCGTTTTTTAAATGTTAATTTTTACCCTTATGTACGACTATTATAGAGTGCAAATTGTCTGTTATAATCTCGTTATAATCCCATTAATATTATAACATTATAGCAAAATCCGCTTGTAGTGATGTAATCATATTAGTAGAGGTAGAAGAAGATCCGCTATATAATCATAAGTATTTTATTTTATTTTTTAATAAATTTGATTAGATTTAAAAAGGATTATATTAATAACTCTATATAGACATGAACCCAGTATCCAATAATAATAATTACCGTCTCCTATCGATTACTCCTTATACTTATGATATTTTAGTAAATAACATAGAACGAAACAAAGTAGATTTTACATATTATTCTATGCCTTATTTTAGAGTGCAAACAAGATTAGGCGAATGTTCTGGGTGCTTTTCTATATGCGAAGAATGCGAACCACTACATAGATATAAACGAAGAAGGGTTTACTACGAAGGCTCAAACCTTATTACTACTTCTGTAGATGGTTTAGAAAAATTTAAAATAATACGAGATTAAGATTCCATATACATTTACTTAAAAATCCTTTATGATTATAGCAAAAGTTTCAGTCTATTTATTTCCGCTTTATTCTATTTTTTTATGGTCTCATTTGTTTTGTTTTTATTTCCGTAAAATCCACCGATTTGGGGCAACATAATATTAGTAATATATAATGCCTCAAATCGCAAAGAGACAACAACGCATTAGGTATAAGTAATATGGTCTCATTTAGATAAATCCTAAAAATACCTCTTATGTACGCCTATATCCTGTTATAATTCGCATCACATTATAACGAGATTTTAACATTTAGCTAAAAACGATTTGGATAGGATCACAATCTATTTTGCACTCATCCGCATATATTAAAAATTCTAATTGAACTATTAACAATATCCTTTATTAAAATTTATTCATCATTATAAAAAATTATGGTCTCGTTTTATCTTCTTTTTTTATCGTAAAATCCACCGATTTGGGGCAACATAATATTAGTAATATAGAACGCCTCAAATCGTAAAGAGGCAACACCGCATTAGGTATAAGTAATATGGTCTCATTTCGGTTATTCTTAAAAATACCTCTTATGTACGCCTATATCCTGTTATAATTCGCATCACATTATAACGATATTATAGCATGTATAGCCAAATGGATCGCAATCTAAATGCACTTGTCCGCATATAATCCGCATCTATTAGATATTCTAATTAAACTATTTACAATATCCTTTATAAAAAACATCAACAGATACATTAAAAAATATGGTCTCGTTTCTCATTAAAATTTAAATGATATTTCTACCGATTTGGGGCAACTTAATATTAGATAATATGAATGCCTCAAATCGCAACGAGGCAACACCGCATAAACTATAAGTAATATGGTCTCAATTTATCTAATCATAAAATAACTACATTTACAGCGGTCTAATACACGCTTGAAGTCAATACTTTTTTATTATACTATTATAACAATATGGGTAAAAATAATCGGTAATCCAAAATAAAATTAAATAATATTATGGTCTATATTGTCTTCTAAATCAATAAATATTTTATGTCTCTTAATTTCAGTCTTGATGTCTTTTAACCATTTCTGTTTAGATTTTATCAAATCGTTAATGTAATTGTTATAGTCATTAATTTTTATCCTTTCTTCGTATATCTTACATGTAAACCGCTTATGATTAATAATAAAAAAATTAATTATATTTAAATCTCTTGGTTCTTGTATTGTATGATTTTTAGTTAGAATATTATACCATCTAATAACATTACTGTAATTTTTATTAATTAATTGTAGTGTATCCATTATAGCAAAGTTGTATATATCGCCAATCTCTTTATAGTATAACTCCTCTAACATATCATTATTAGTAAAGGTTTCTATGTCTGTAGAATACTCCATAGCCTTCATATCAATATCGGCATTTCGTTCTAATGTATTTAATAGTCTTTTATATGCATTATCTAATACGAATTTCATTCTTTCTATTTTTGGTTTTATTTTATTGAATCGCTCCAAATATTTTATTTGTTCTTCTCCACCACTCCAAGATATTACCTCTGTAAAGCGATCCATCTCGTAATCAATCCAATACATTTTATTATACTATTTGTTAAGGTTTTTAAATCATTTAATTAATAAACAGATTAAATATATTATATAGTTTTTAGAAGAAATCTTTTATTTTTAAACTACTTGTGGGTATACTTATTAATAAATATATGGATAATCACAAAGAATTAGAGAAACTTTACCAATCTATTTGGGAAGGTATTACATTAACAAAATCCCTATTCAAGGAAGTAATTATTTATATTAACGATAATAAAATAACACTACCGCCAGTAATGAAGTCCCATTTAAAATCTCTTGTTTCTATGTGGAAACATTATAGCAATAATAAGGATAATGTAAATTTAAAATTTTTTATGGATATGAAGGATCACCACTCACATTTAAACGGTCAACTGCCTAATGAGGCATTAACTAAATTGTGGGATAAATATTTACAAAGCGGATTAGATTTTAGAGTAAAATACATGAAGTTCAATCATCTAATAAATCAAATGGATAATAAGTCAAATGAATAATAAGTCAAATAATAATAAGTCAAATAAAAAAAAGTCAAAGTAATTGCAATCTATTTTGGTGTGTTATAAAAGGTTATAAACTCGTACACCCCTTATTTTTATTTTTTTTTAGTTTTTTATGGTAAATTAAGAT
>VMHT01015695.1_pt1 | contig 10725 bp, 6 predicted proteins | sample 4693611 | NCBI WGS metagenome assembly VMHT01 (sample SAMN12280063, study PRJNA550983) | marine metagenome | isolation source: seawater sampled from same location over 5 years 0.02-0.2 micron viral filtrate | place: USA: collected off the coast of southern California halfway between the port... ... | reverse complement strand
AGTGTCATTCCAGTTGTTGGAAATAGCCGTATATTGACTCCAATATGGATCATAGCTTGTACTAAAATTAAACTTATACACCCAACTAAGATTAACTTTGTCCTTTCTTCATTCTCTAAATTAACTTTTTTAAATACTGAATATATAAATATTAAAAACAATAATAAGATTAAAATTATGGCAATAACTCCAAACTCTTCGGAGATCACAGATATTATATAGTCTGTGTGTGCTTCTGGAACTCTACTTTTAAGTGTTCCTTCCCCAATCCCTTTTCCAAAATATCCTCCACTTGTAATAGAGTCGATTGCCTTTTCTGATTGAGCGTTATGTGTGCCTGTTTCAGTATCAAAAAAAGATAAAATTCTATTTTTAATATATTCAAATTTTGGAACAAAACTTATAGAAAAATAGAGACCAATAAATAAAATTAAACATGATGATGTTAAAAGTATTATATTAATTCCAGATATAAAAATTAAGACTGACCAACTAAAAAAAACAAGTAAAGTTTGACCAATATCTGGTTGAGCAGCTAATAACATAGCAATCACTAAAGTTATTAGAAATGAGAATAAATATTTTAAAACAATATTTTTGTATCTTGGACTAGTTAAAATTAAACTAATCAAAATAATCAGAAAAGGTTTTACCAGTTCGATTGGTTGAAATCTTGGTAAAAAAAATAGGTCTATCCACCTTTGAGCACTATTCACCTCTATCCCTATAATTGGTACCAAAAATAAAGTAATTAATGAGAAAATGAATAAATAGGGTGAAAGATTAAAAAGTTTTTGCTCATTAATAGAAGAAAAAATGAAAATTATAACCAATCCTAAAATCACAAAAGATAAATGTTTAAAAAAAAATGCATAATCATTTGTATCTAATTTATCGGACACCAATAGGGATGTTGAGACTAATGAAAAAAATAATCCAATTACAAAAAGCAAAATTATTAAAAAAAATAAAAATTTATCTATATTTTTCCACCAATTATAATAAAGACTAAATATTGATTTTTTATAGTCCATTTTTGTATTCATTTATCAATTTATTGAAATAATTTCCCCTATCTTCGAAGTTTTTAAAACTATCGAATGAGGCCGCACTAGGACTGAATAATATAGTTTTTTGTTCTAAGGGATTTTCTTTTTTTACTTTAACAATAATTTTTTTTAATGCCTCTTTAATATTGTAAAATTTTTCAAATTTGATCTTATATTTAAATTTTTTTTCAAAAAATTTTTTGTTTTTACCATAAATAAATGCTTTTATATTTTTACAATATTTTTTGGAAAGATTAAATTTATCTCCTTTTTTATGAATACCTCCTAATAACCAATATACATTTACATTTGTTTTTAAAACTACAATTGATGAGGAAAAACTAGTAGATTTAGAATCATTTATAATTGTTAAATATTTATTTTTAAATATAATTTGTTGACGATAATTAAGACCTTTAAAATTTTTAAAAGTTTTTAATAATAAATTCTTTTTAAGATTTAATTTTTTTGATATTTCTAAAACAAAAGAAAGATTTTCTTTATTAGCTTCTGTCAAAAAATAATTATTATTTATTTTTTTTAAAAAGCTATCAGTTATTCTATTATCAACTTTAATAATTCTACTTCTAAATTTATTAGTCTTAAGTTCTCTTTGAATTAAAACATCATTTTTATTAATAAATGCTGAATCACTTCTGGATTGATTCTTTAATAATTTAAATTTTGCTTTAACATAATTTTTAAATGTCCTATGTCTTTCAATATGATCAGGAGATAAATTTAATATCACCGCATATTTAGTTTTGAAAATCTTACTATATTCGAGTTGATATGAAGAAGCTTCAACTACAAAAAATGTTTTTTTTTTTACTTTTTTGACTGATAAAATAGGATTCCCAATATTCCCAACCAACTTACTATCAAATTTGTGATTTAATAAAATTTCATACATTAATTGACAAGTTGTTGATTTTCCATTTGTTCCTGTAACTGTAATACATTTATTTTTATAAAAACTATAAAACACATCAAGGTCAGTATAAACTTTACTATAATTTTTTTTTAAAAATTTAGATAATTTACATTTATTTATATCAATACCAGGGCTTAATATTATCTTGTCAAATTTTGATGTTAAAACATTTTTGTGATTAATTATTTTTTTTTTAAGCTTTGGATTTTTTGTATTGAATTTAAAATCATCATACAAAAAAACATCACTTTTTTGATTTAAGAAATAATAAGTTGCAATACCACTTTTTCCTAGACCATAAATTAATATTTTTTTATTCAAAAAAATATCTTGTTTTATGATCATTATCTTAATTTAAGTGTGGCTAGACCAATCATGGCCAAAATTATTGAAATAATCCAAAATCTAATAACTACAGTAGACTCGGGCCACCCCTTTTTCTCAAAATGATGGTGAATAGGTGCCATTCTAAAAATTCTTTTTCCAGTAAGCTTAAATGAAATTACCTGAACCATCACTGATAACGCCTCCAAAACAAATAATCCTCCTGTTATAGCCAGAACTATTTCATGTTTAGTTATAATTCCTACGGCCCCCAAAGAACCACCAAGTGATAAAGATCCTGTGTCACCCATAAATATTTTAGCTGGTGGTGCATTGAACCATAAAAAACCTAAACAAGCTCCAATGATTGCTCCACAAAAAATTGATATTTCACCTGTTCCTTCAATATATGTTATTTGCAAATACTCTGAAAAAACTATATTTCCACTAACATAACTAATAAAAGCAAAGCAACCAGCAACCAAAATCACAGGAACAGTTGCTAGGCCGTCTAAACCATCGGTTAAATTTACAGCATTAGACGAACCCACAATTACAAAAATCGAAAAAGGTATAAAAAACCACCCTAGATTAATTATTAAATTTTTAAAAAAAGGAAAATATAAATTTCTAAATTCGTCATAATCTACAAAATACGTTAAAACTACTAGGCCTATAAAAGCTAAGATAATTTGAGCAATAATTTTAAACTTTGATGAAATTCCTGAAGAACTGCTGTTATTTATTTTCTTATAATCATCATAAGCACCAAGAATACCAAACGATGAAACTATATATAAACAAAATAAAATATAGATATTTTTCAAGTCAGCCCATAATAAAACAGAAATGATAAGACCTATTAAAATAATTACGCCACCCATTGTGGGAGTGCCTATCTTTTTTATTATATGATCTGATGGACCATCTTCTCTAATTGGATTAAAAATTTTTTTAGTTGAAAATAATTTTATAAATGGTCCTCCAATTATAAGAGCAATCGATAAAGAGGTAAAAAAAGCTAATCCAGTTCTAAAAGTAATATACTTAAATACATTTAGAAATGTAAAATTATCCACATAATTAAGTAATAATTCAAAGAGCATTAGAGCCTCTTTTTAAATTGGTTATTATTTTGTGAAGACCTGTAGAATTTGATCCTTTTACCATTAAATAATCATTATTATTTAAATTCTTATTTATCAAATCAATTATCTCATCGTTATTAGTTAAAATCTTGGCTTTTTTATTACTTTTTAAACCATTAAACGTTTCTTTAATATAATTTCCTACAACATAAACCTGATCAATTTTTGTTTTGTTAATAATATTACTTATCAGTTTATGCTGTTTGATAGAATGTTTCCCAAGCTCAAGCATATCACCTAATACTAGGTGTTTTTTGTTATTTCTTAATTTTATTTTGTCATAATTTTCAATAGCTGCTTTTAATGAAAGGGGATTTGAGTTGTAAGTTTCATCCACCAAAAAAAATTTTTTTTTCTTTAAATCTATTTCAGAAATATCACCTCTTCCTTTTGGAGTTTTAAAATATAAAAATGCATCTTTTTTTAAGTTTTTAATATTTATTAGTGAGTCCAGCAAAACAACAGTTGCCAAAATATTATAGAGATTACTTTCATTGTATTTATAAGAGTAAAAAGAAACTATATTTGCTCCTACTTTAATGAATAATTCATATTTATTGGCAATTTTTTTAACCCTTAGAAGCTTTGCAGATGCTAAATCATTTTTAATACTAAAAGATAAAACTTTAATCTTTTTATTTAGTGCAAGATTTTTATGATAATTATAAAACCTATCATCCATATTTAAAATTAATGTTCCACTATTTTTAATATTATTAATAATCTCCGCTTTAGCCTCTGCTATATTTTTGATATTTTTAAAATTTTTTGAATGAGCGTAACTAATATTTGTTATAATTCCAAAATCTGGATTGATTATTTTTGTTAGATTATCAATTTCCCCTTTTTTATCCATACCTACCTCAAAAACACCAAACTCATCATTAAGTCTTAAGTTAAACAAACTTAGTGGAACCCCATATTTGTTATTAAAAGATTTTGGTGAAAATGTAATTTTTGATATTTTTTTAAGTGTAAAACCTATCATTTCTTTTAAAGTTGTTTTTCCACAGCTACCCGTAATTGAAATTATTTTTGCTTTTGCATTATTTCTAAAAATAGATGAGCATTTAGTCAAAAAACTAAGAGTATTGTTTACTCTAATTTGTTTAGATAATGGATGCTTTTTATTTATTCTATTGACTACAGCTAGACATGATCTTTTTCTAAGAGCTTCAGAAATATATTTATTACCATCAATTTTTTTTCCTTTAATTGCAAAAAAAACATCATTTTTTTTTATTTCTTTTGAATTAATTGAAATTTTTCTAATTTTTAAATTTTTATTTATTTTCGATCTAGATTGTTCTTTGATAATATTCAATTTTAGATCATTTGATAAAGATTTATTTTTTAATTTTATAGAATTCAGAACTACTTTTTTATCTGAGAAAAATAATTTCTTTACTCCATAATCTTGAGTTTTTTCATGGCCTTTACCAGCTATAAGTAATAAATCTCCAGTATCAAGATCCTCTATGGCTTGATGAATTGCTTTTCTCCTATTCGGTATCTCATTAATCTTTTTAATTTTTATACCTTTTTTTATGTCTTTTCTTATTTCTGATGGATTTTCATTTCTTGGATTGTCATCTGTTAAATAAATCGTATCTGAATATTTCTCTGCAATTTTTCCCATGATTGACCTTTTTTTAATATCTCTATTTCCACCACATCCAAATAAAAGGCTTAATTTACTAGTGGGAAACTGCTCCTTTAGATTTAATAAAGCTAATTCAAGTGCTTTTGGAGTATGAGCATAGTCTAAAATGACCTTACTATTATTCTTAATTATTCCAATTTTTTCGAGACGGCCTTCCACTGGTTTTACTTTATGAAGTATTTTAATTATATTATCGAATTCAATACCACTTTTTTTTGCAGCTAAGATTGCCATTAAAATATTATTTATTTGTAATCTACCTATTAGATTTAATACAAAATGATAATTTTTTTTTTCAAATTCTATTTTTATTACTTGTTTTTCATTTTCAAATTTATGTGAAATTAATTCAATGCCTTCTTTCTTATTAAATATAAGGTTTAAATTAATATTATTTTTTTGTGCAATTTTTTTTATTTTTTTTGTCTGAGGAATATTTCCATCAGTAACTATATTACCATTCTTTTTAATCAATTTTTCAAATAAATATAATTTTGATTTGAAATAATTACCCATATTCTTGTGATAATCTAAATGATCATGAGACAAATTAGTAAATATTCCAATATCAAATAAAAGTCCATCTAATCTATTTTGTTTTAAGCCATGACTAGATGCCTCCATAATTGTATAATCAATTTTTTTTTTACTTAAAACTTCTAAAATAGAACTTAATTTAATTGGGTCTAAAGTCGTGTTAGATATATTTCTTTTTATATTTTGAAATCTGAAACCTATTGTTCCTACTGATGCAACTCTCTTTTTATTAGCTTTTAAAATTTGATAATAAAAATCTGCAACAGATGATTTTCCATTCGTACCAGTAACAGCTACTAATTTTTTTGGTTTTTTATTAAAAATTTTATAAGAAACTTCAGATAATAATTTTCTAACATTTGGATTATGTAAATTTATTATATTTTTTTCTTGTTTATTTTTCTTTTCAGAAATGATTATTTTTGCACCTTTTTTGATAGCAGTTTTGATAAATTGATTTCCATCAAAATTATTTCCTTTGATTGCAAAAAAAATATTATCTTTTTTAACTTTTGAACTATCAAAGGAAATTCCTGAAAAAAAAATTTTAGCATATTTCTTTTTGACGTTAGGAATGTAGTCTTTAAGCAGCATGTTCTAATTAAACTCACTATACTTTGTGGCTAAAATAGGCCCAATTTTCTCTACAATATGACCTGCTACCTCTACACTGTTCCATCCAGCGGTATTTCTTGGACTTCCTTTTAATTTAAAATCTGAACCATCTCTATATTCATATATATAATCATTATTAATTTCTGGTTCATCTAACATTACTGCCAGGATAAATTTAGGTTTTGAGGTTGGGAAAGTAGATATAAAAGTATTTATCTTTTTATTTGAGTAACCTCCATCTAAACTTTTATTAGCTGTACCTGTTTTTCCTCCAATTTCATAACCATTAACATTTGCAAGATTAGCTGTACCCTCTTTATTTGTAACGATTTTTCGTAAAATAGGTAAAATTTTATCTGACACATCTTCATTTAAAATTTTTATTTTATTTATTTTTTGATTTTTTTTAATTAAAAAGGGTTCAACCGCAAAGCCACCATTTACTAAAATTGAATAAGCTTTTACTATTTGCAGTAGTGTAGTTGTAATTCCATGGCCAAAAGAAGCTGTTGCAAGTGGACATTTACCCCAATTAAAATTGATAGGTTTTCCAACTTCCTCAATATCAAAATCTATTTTTTCTAAAATCCCAAGTTTAGTCAGAAATAGTTTAAATTTTTCTTCACCAACTTTTTGTGCAATTCTTACTGACCCTATATTTCCAGAACGTATCAAAATTTGCTCTGCAGATAAATCAGAGGGTATCTTATTATCATATTCTCTTATTGAAAAACCTGCGCAAGATAATGACTTAGGTAAATCAATAAATACTGTTTCCGGTTCAATAACTTTTTCATTAAATGCTGCTGCTAATGTAAAGGTCTTGAAAACAGAGCCAAATTCGTAAACTCCTTTAGTTGCTCTATTAATAAGATTAACATCATCAATTTTTTCCCTTTTATTTGGATCAAAGTCTGGCAATGAAACTAAAGAAAATATTTCACCGCTGTCAACACTCATTAAAATTGCTGCACTGCCCTTTGTTCTGAAAATTTCATTAAATTTGATTAATTCTTTTCTTATTAAAAATTGAATATCCTTATCAACAGTTAATCTAATTGGTCTTTGGATTTTTTTAAGATCTTCATCTAATGATTTTTCTAAACCCGATATACCATTATTATCATTATCAATTTGACCAATAATGTGACTAAATAAATTTTTTTCAGGATATACCCTGGTTAATTTTTCTTCTGGTTGGATAGATTTATCGCCAAGTTGCATTATTTTTTCATAATTTTCATTAGAAATTTTCTTTTCAAAATAGAAAAAGTTCTTGTTTTTTAAATTTGACTCAATTTTTTTATAATCTTTATCAGGAAAAATATATTTTAAGTTAAGCAACAATTTTTCTTTATCTATAACTTTTTTAGAACTAATACCAATATCTATTGAGCTTACAGTCTTAACTAAATAACCTCCATTTCTATCTACTATGTCTGCCCTATAAAGATTATTTGATAATTTATTAAAATCATTTTCAGGTCTAAAATCTATCTTTCGTGATCCTAAGTGAATTAAATGAATCGAATAAATAAAAAAAATAATAAAAAAAACAAAAAAAATAAATGATATTCTATTAAAAGAAATATCTAAATTAGATTTTTTTTTTGTATATAAAAAATCATTATCTTGATGTTCAATTGTAATTCTTGAATTTTTTTTACTTAACATTAATTACCAATCAATTTTAAACTTTTAATTTTGGTCTTATCTGTTTTTTGATAAATTATACCTATTTCTTGAATATTCTTTTTAATTAATTTCTCATCAAAATATAAATCATGAAATTCAAGCAACTTTTCTGCTGAGCTAAGATATTCATATTCTAGTTTAATATTTTCAAAATCTTTTTTTAAATCTCTCAAATTTTCTTTAGAAGCAAATATTTCTTCATCAATTCTTTTAGTTGAATTTTTAATTATAGCGGTAAATAAAATTAGGCATAAAATTAATGAAATAACCAAAAATTTTTTCATAATTTATTTCCAAAATTTTCTATTTCAATTAAATGATTATATTTTTTCAAAATGTCTGTTTTAAAATCGTAAAAATCTTTTTTCTTAATAATGTATCTAAGTTTAGCTGATCTTGATGGTGTATTTTCTTTTAATTCTTCTTTGGAAGGAGTGATAGGCTTTTTCTGATTCATTTTAAAAAATGTTTCTGGCTGTTCTAACTTGGGAACATACCGAGAAATACTTTTATTTTCTGAAAGATCTTTAAAAAAAGATTTGACTATTCTATCCTCTATAGAATGAAATGTTACTACGGCTAAGACGCCGTCTTTTTTAAGAACTTTTACAGCTGCAATTAATCCATAAATTAATTCACTTATTTCTTTATTAACAAAAATTCTTATAGCTTGAAAAATTTTTGTAGCATTATGAATATTCAATTTTTTTTTTCTTTTTGATTGATCAATTATTTTTACTAAATTTTCAGTATCAATTTTATTTTTTTCTCTTTCTATAATTATCTTTTTTGCAATTATCTTTGAGTCTTTTTCATCTCCAAAAAATTTAAATATATATTCTAGTTCTTTAATACCAAGTTTGTTAATTGTTTCACTTGCTGAAAAATCATTCAATCCCATTTGCATATTTAGATTTCCTTTAGAGTTAAATGATAAACCTTTTTTCGGATCTTTAATTTGAGTTAATGAATATCCCAAATCAAAAATTATACCTCTTACATTTTCATTCTTAAGTTTGAGATTATCTAATTGACTAAATTTTTTGTTTTTAAAGATAAATCTGTTTGGAAATTCTTTTGAAATTTGATCTGCTTTAAACTTGGTTTCGATATCTCTGTCTAAAGCAATTACCTGAGTATTTTTGAAATTAAGTATTTTTTTTGTGTATCCACCTTGTCCAAAGGTACAATCAATAAATGTGCCACCATGTTGAGGGGTAATAATGCTAATAATTTCTTTTAGCAGTACAGGATAGTGTTTTGAAGTATCCTGTACCATGGTGGCTTCCATTTATTTTTTTGAAGACCATTAATTTTTTTGTCTTCTTAAAAATGCAGGTATTTCAAGATCATCTTCCTCATGATCTTGCTCCGAATTTCCCAAGAGATCCTCAGCTTCAGAGTTCTTATTATCAGAACTGAATAAATCCGGCTCATCAGTATCTACTCCAAATTCTTTAAGATCGTTTGATGATTCTTCTTGTGTTTCCGAGAAGCCAATTGCTTCATGTGAAAAAGATGTTTCATTTTCACCTGATGTGTTCTCAACAATACTTTCAGCTTCTTGATTTCTTAATAATTCTTCATGATACTGATTATTTACTGCATCAACTGACTCATTAATATTTTCAGAAACAACCTCATTCTCAAGTTTTAGAGCATTTGCTCCATGCGAAATTGGACTTGCAGCATTGTTGGTAAAAGAAAAGGATCCTGTTGCCCCATTTGATCCAAAATCAGAATAGCCCGTGTTTCTATTTTGTATTCTATGAACCATATTAACAACTGATTTTGATTCAGGCTGTTGATTATCTAAAGATGTGGCAACTATAGAAACTCTTATTTTTCCTTCAAGAGCAGTATCCGTAATTGCTCCTATGATAACCTCTGCATCAGCCTCTACCTCTGATCTAATTTTATTTACTACTTCATCAACTTCAAAAAGTTTGAGGTCTTTTCCACCAGTTATATTAACTAATAAACCTTTGGCACCCTTTAATGTATAATCATCAATTAAAGGATTGCTAATAGCCATTTCTGTTGCTTGCATAGCTCGCCCTTCGCCTTCGGCTTCTCCTGTGCCCATCATGGCTTTACCCATCGAGGCCATTACAGTTTCAACATCTGCAAAATCTAAATTTATTATTCCTGGTCTAACCATTAAGTCTGTAACACTTTGTACTCCATGCATTAAAACATTATTTGAAAGGTTAAATGACTCTTCAAATGTAGTTTGTTCATTTGCTATTTTAAATAAATTTTGGTTTGGTATTACTATAATTGTATCAACATGTTTTCTTAATTCTTCAAGTCCAATATGAGCCCTTCTCATTCTTGATGGTCCCTCATATAAAAAAGGAAGAGTTACAACACCTACTGTAAGTATGTTTAGTTCTTTTGCTGCTCGTGCAATTACATGAGCTGCTCCAGTTCCTGTTCCACCACCCATTCCGGCAGCAATAAAAACCATATTTGCACCCTGTAGAATGTTGATAATTTCATTTAAAGATTCATCGGCTGCAGCTTGTCCAATGTCAAGTTTGGCACCAGCACCCAAACCTTTAGTTAAATTTAAACCAATTTGAATTTTTGATTTTGCTTTACTATGTTTCAAATCTTGAGCATCTGTATTGACTGCAATAAATTCTACACCCTGCATTCCATTTTCAATCATTTCATTGATAGCATTACCTCCAGCACCACCAACTCCCATTACTAAAAGTCGTGGCTGCAACTCTTTTATTTCTGGTGTTTTAAAGT
>VMHT01192307.1_pt1 | contig 10726 bp, 9 predicted proteins | sample 4693611 | NCBI WGS metagenome assembly VMHT01 (sample SAMN12280063, study PRJNA550983) | marine metagenome | isolation source: seawater sampled from same location over 5 years 0.02-0.2 micron viral filtrate | place: USA: collected off the coast of southern California halfway between the port... ... | reverse complement strand
TTAGAAGCCAAAGCCGAAGACCTGGAAACCCTTGGGTTAATTTCTATCGCAATAATGTCTTCTTTTTCATCTGGACTTACCGCAAACTGCACATTACAGCCACCGGCAAAATCACCAATGCTACGCATCATTTTTATAGCCATATCACGCATACGCTGGTACGTGGTATCACTTAAAGTCATTGCTGGTGCAACGGTAATCGAATCTCCGGTATGGATTCCCATAGGATCCATATTTTCAATAGAACAAATAATTACCACATTATCGTTCTTATCTCTTAGCAGTTCTAATTCATACTCTTTCCAGCCTAAAAGTGCTTTATCGATTAATACCTCGTGAATTGGAGAAGCTTCTAATCCATAGGTAAGCATTTCATCAAACTCTTCGGGGCCGTGTACAAAGGAAGCTCCACTTCCACCTAAAGTAAAAGAGGCTCTAATTACTAAAGGAAAACCAAATTCTTGTGCAACCTCTTTTCCCTGAAGATAAGAAGTTACAGTTTTAGCAGGAGCTACGGGAATTCCAATTTTTCCCATAAGCTGCTTAAACTTCTCGCGATCTTCGGTAATATTGATCGCGTCTATATCTACACCAATTAATTTGATCCCAAAATCTTCCCAAATTCCTTTTTCATCGGCTTCAATACATAGGTTTAGCGCTGTTTGCCCTCCCATTGTTGGCAAAACAGCATCTATATTAGGATGCTTTTTAAGGATTTCAACAATAGACTTGGTAGTTAAAGGTTTTAGGTAGACGTGATCTGCCATAGACGGATCTGTCATTATCGTTGCCGGATTGGAATTAAGCAGGATCGTTTCTATTCCATCTTCGCGTAACGAACGTAAGGATTGAGTTCCGGCATAATCAAATTCGCAGGCCTGACCAATAATAATAGGCCCGGAGCCAATAATCAGGATACTTTTAAGGTTGTTGTTTTTAGGCATTTTTCGTGGATTGTAGCATATTAAACATAAAAGTAAGGAAGCGTTTGGATATAAAAAAAGGCGTTACTAAGAAAGTAACACCTTTAAATATTTTAAAACCTAATTCTCATTAGTGCTTATGTCTGTTTTCAGAAGAGACTGATATTTTCTTTCTGCCTTTAGCCCTTCTTCTAGCGAGGACTTTTCTTCCGTTTGCACTAGCCATTCTTTCTCGAAAACCGTGCTTGTTTTTTCTTTTTCTCTTGGATGGTTGAAACGTTCTTTTCATTTTAAATATCTTTAAATCTTCTGAATAATCGTTTTTATAGCTCTCTGTAAAACTGCGTGCAAATATACAAAGCTTTTTAACTATTACAAGAGGTAATTTAAATTATTTTTAATTGTTTTTCTTACCTTTGCCGCTTCCAAAATAAATGCATTATATGTTTAATAAGAATATCAAGTTAGTTTTAGCGGGAGCGGTTTTAGGCCTTGCCATTTGGCAGTTTATAGAAGGAAATATTGGTAATGGCATTATGTTCATTTTACTTTCCTTAATTTTTGTGTTCCTGTATTTTAAAAACGAAATGATATTACTTGCTTTCTTGCGACTAAGAAAACAAGATTTCCCGGGTGCAAAGAAATGGTTGGATAAAATAAAAAATCCGGAAACTGCGCTTACCCAAAAGCAGCAGGGTTACTATTGGTATCTACATGGGCTAATGGTTTCTCAAACTAATATTACGCAGGCCGAAAAATTCTTTAAGCGTGCAATTAAACTAGGCCTGGCAATGGATCAGGATTTAGCAATGGCTAAGCTAAACCTTGCCGGAATCGCGATGACCAAACGCCGAAAAAGAGAAGCCACCAATTTATTAGCCGAAGCTAAAAAGCTGGATAAACACGGGATGCTAAAAGACCAGATAAAGATGATGAAGCAACAAATGAAGAAAATTTAATTTTAAGATAATTTTAGTTAAATTCTGCTTTCGTTGATAATTCAAAAACTTTTAGCCGAAATATTGACTCCTTAACGATAATATTTCAATGCTCCTTTCTTCTGAACTATCTTTGTTTTGATATAGTGAAACAAAGTGCATGAAGAGATTTTTACTCCTCTTTCTTATAATTTTCGGCTTAAATATTCAAGCCCAAACAGAGAAAAGCGACAAGCTTTTTTTCTCTGATGCACTTGTTATGCACCTACCTAAGTATAATAAAGAAGCAAAAGCAGCCTACAGGCACCGGGAATTTGAAAAAGCTGAAAATCTATTCGATACATTGGTAGAAACTAAACTGAAAGGAACATATATAGATAACTTTAAATTCTTAAATCTTAGAGGGAAAGAAGTTGCACTATATGATTTTAAAAAACCCGTCTATTTACTAACATACGCTTCGTGGTGCATTCCCGGAAAAGGAGAAATACCTGCACTCAACGAGCTGGCAGAAAAATACCAGGACAGAATAGATTTTGTAATGCTATTCTGGGATAAGAGAGAAACCGCTAAAGAACTATCTAAACAATTCAATTCTCATATAAAGGTCTTGTATGTAGATGAAACTACCAACAAACATTCATATGTGGTAGAGAACATGAAACATTCACTAGGGCTGCCAACCTGCTATTTAATTGCGGGTAACAAACAGATTATGAATATTAAAAGAAGTGTATTTCATCCTTATAATATCTCTAAAGAAGAGTCTTTCCAACTTAATTATGAAGCGATCAATTCAGCGATCACCGATAATCTAATAGGGAATTCACAAAATAACATGCCCGTGCAATTCAACGGTATCTCCCCGGAATAATTCTTTTTTACTAATTCCATAGATTAATTACAGAAATCATTTTTAGTTTAGATAAAAAGGGTACTCTATAGTAGCGGTGCCCAAAGTCGGGCGAGAGCTTCCCTTATTTTTTCCAAAGCAGGTCGCTGCATCCAATCTGCTAAAATTAACTCTGTAGTTTCCTTCAAGTCTTTTTTATAAACTTCAGTCATTTCTTGGGCAACCTCTTTGTCATAAAGAAAAGCATTGATTTCAAAATTAATATCAAAACTACGGTTATCGAGATTACACGAACCTATACTGGTTAAAACCCCATCTACCACCATAGTTTTGGCGTGAACCATTCCTTTATGATAGTGAAAAACCTGCACTCCAGATTCCAGTAATTGTTCGATATAAGAATTAGTAGCATAACGCGCAATCACAGAATCTCCTATTTCGGGGATAATTATTTTCACCTCCACTCCTATTCTACTCGCCATACAAAGTGCCGTAAGAATTTGGTTATTAGGTATAAAATAAGGTGTAGTGATATAAATATATTCATCGGCAGTATTAATGGCGGTAAGAATAGCTTCCATTATATTCTGCCAATCGGTATCGGGGCCGCTGGCTGCAATTTGCACTGCAGTCTTTTCTGGTAGATCTATCTTTGGAAAGAAATTTTCTTCAACTTTTAGTTCCTTCCCACTTATGAAATTAAAGTTCAAAAGAAACTGGGCCTGTAAAGATTTCACTGCATGACCTTCAATTCTTAAATGCGTGTCTCGCCAAAACAATTTTTCAGTGGGATTTTCTTCAAAATTCACATATTCATCGCAAATGTTTATGCCCCCAATAAAACCAATCTTCCCATCAATTATTGCCATTTTTCGATGATTCCGGTAATTTAATTTACGAGTAAGGTTTGGAAACCATACTGGCATAAACGGATAAACCTCGATCCCGCAAGACTTCATTTTCTTTACCGCCTTACCCGAAAGCCTGCTTGCTACATAATCGTAACTAACCCGTACTTTCACTCCTTCTTCAGCTTTCTCACAAAGCAATAAAATTAGGCGGTTTCCTATTCTTCCGCTATTAATAATGTAATATTCAATATGAATATGGTGCTTTGCATTTTTAATATCCTCAAATAAGGCTGAGAACTTATTTTCACCATTTATAAGGACACGGACTTTATTCTGAAAAGTTACCGGCTTTTTCTGATTATTTTGAAGTAAACGAACCAGTTTCATTTTCTGCTCAATACAATCCCGATCTATATCTTCCAGATCTTTTTCATTAAGCATTAATTCATTCTCCCATCGTTGAATGATTTTCTGATCGTAAAGCTTTTTCCTATTAAATAACTTACTTTTCCTAAATTCCTGGGCAAAAAAGTAATAGACCAAAAGGCCTATTACGGGTAAGACAAAAAGGGCAAAAATTAAGGAAATACTTTTTACCGGCTCCCTAAAATGCATTAATTCATAACCGGCCGTTATAAGAACGATTAGAAAATTGGCAGATAACAAGATCCACCAAATATTATCCAGGAAGTAATCCATTTATTTCACAGCGGTATAAGTATCTTTTTCAGGAATCTTGATTTCATATTCTCTTCGCGAGGCATTGTTTAAATGCGCTTCTCTTAGCCAGGGATTATGAATTTTTAAAATCTTATAGTTGATATCAAAATGTTTCGCAAAATCGGCAAAATCATTTACTACTGTATCAACTTTAACGGTTTTAGTGGGGATGTTTTTATAAAGATGTTTGTCCTCAAAATTAAATCCGTACTGATGCGGGTTGCTTAAAATTTCTTTTAAAGCCAGGATCCTGAACATATATCTACCTGTTTCTTCTCCAAGCAGTAATTCATAGTAATCATCAACCTTTTGGCGCTCCAACTGTCTTTCAACACCTCTATTTCCGGCATTATAAGCTGCAGCAGCCATTGTCCAGCTTCCAAATTTTTCCTTAGATTTTTTAAGATAATCGGCCGCTACACGAGTAGACTTCTCAATATGGTAACGTTCGTCTACATTATCATTAATTTCCAGTCCGTAATCTTTCCCGGTACCTTCCATAATTTGCCAAAATCCCCTGGCCCCTGCAGGAGAAACCGCCTGGGTTAAACCGCTTTCAATTACAGCCAGGTATTTAAAATCATCTGGCACGCCTTCTTCCTTCAAAATAGGTTCAATGATTGGAAAGTATTTATTTGCACGCAGAATTAAAAGCAGCGCATTAGATTGCCAATAAGTATTTACCAGTAATTCCCTATCCATTCGCTCGTAAATATCCGGATCATCCAAAGGCACTTCTTCCCCGGCAAAATTTACGTTTTCAGGCATGGGAAGTGCATAAATATTATAATCTTTTACCGGCCGGTCTTTTTTCATGCTTTCGGAAGTTTCAGATGCTTTCTCATCACTACCATCAGGCGACTGTTGGGTAGCCTGTATACTAATAAACACTATAGTGAATAGTCCCACTATTACTAAAGCAGATTTTAAAATTTTCATAGCAATTATTTTATTTTTTATTTTTCTCTTCTATTTTTCCTGAAAGTATTAATTGGGGCAGATACTTATTAAACCAACGATAGCGATTTAAAATCATTATATGAGTACCGTTTTTTACTGTAATACAATCTGAAATATATTTAATCGGGAAGATCTCATCTTTATCCCCGTGGATGTGAATAATCCCTTCCCTAGCTTTGGCACAATTCCATAGAACCATATTTTTTATGGCCCAATCTAAATAACGCTGATTTCTAACTGAAAGATACTGCCGGTAAAGTTTAGCCCTTTTTTTAATAAAATCTCCTACCGCAATTTTCTCAAAATGATCTACATAATCTAATAAGCTTGTAGGTATAAGTTTAAATAAACCTGTACTGGCGGCGTATCGCATACGCCTGGGCAATTCCTCTCTACATTTTACGCTAGAAATAATGATACACCTTTTTAGGTCAAGACTCTTTGCCATTTCCTGCACAATAACCCCGCCAAAAGATACTCCAATCAAGACTACATTTTCGTGCTTTACGTATTTATTCATACGCAGGGCATAACTTTTAAGGCTTTCATCTCTTTTGGGAATAATCCATTCTAAAAAATGCATTTTAAAATGATCTTCTGGAAGTTTAATGTTTTCGAAAATGGATGAATTTGCAGCCATTCCCGGCATAAAATAAACATGAATCAACTCCTTCTCTTCAGTCATTTTAACAAGTATATAACACTACAAACTGGCCTAAAGCCGTAAATTTACTTATCAAAATTACTGCTATTTATTTGGCTTTCACAATTGAAAGATTAAAAATAATGGACAATTTTTTAAAGCCTTTAATTTTAACTATTACTGCTAATATTTCAGCTACTAAGGCTTTATTTAACTACCTTTACATAACCATCCAAAGAAAATTTACTAGCTACTAAATATCGCTAAGAGCGATAAAATATGCTGTCTTAAAGGTTTATAACAGAAAAAAGAGAAATGATGAATGCTGAAGAAATTATAATTACCGACAATGAGTTCTTAAGACAATTTGAAACCACTATAAAGGAGCAACTTGCCACAATAGAATACTCGCAACAGGAACGAAAAATATTCCTTACAAAGCTTTTTATGCCTGAGCCCCTTAAGGAGGAGGGTTATATGGAAATTTTTATTGAAGCGGTTTTAGAAGAGATTAAAGATCGCAATACCCGTGTAATGCCTACCAGTCCAGACGTTGCAAAATTTATGCGCAAGAACAGAAGAAAATATAAAGACCTTTTACCGGTAGGAATCAATATTTAAACCGCTACTTTTTCTGAAGCAAATTCAAACCTAACCATTCCATCCTCGTCAATGGAGGTTAACTCTATTTGGTGAAGTGTATTTACCAATGCCGGATCCCAGGGTGCTTTTACTTTCACATAGTTCTCTGTAAAGCCGTGAATATATCCTTCTTTATTTTCCCCTTCAAAAAGTACCGTAGAAGTATTTCCTAACTGACTTTCGTAAAACGCCCGTCTCTTTTTAGCTGAAAGGCCACGTAGCATTTTGCTACGCTTCTTTCTTACTTTAGTAGGAACCACTCCTTCCATTTCTGCTGCCGGCGTATTATCCCGCTCAGAATAAGTAAAAACGTGTAGGTAGGAAATATCTAATTCATTTAAATAATTATAGGTTTCCAGAAAACGTTCTTCGGTTTCGCCGGGAAAGCCAACAATAACATCAACACCAATACAGGCATCAGGCATCACTCGCTTAATTTGCGCTACCCTATCGCTATAAAGCGAACTCATATAACGACGCTTCATCAATTTAAGCAAGGCGTCACTTCCACTTTGTAATGGAATATGAAAATGAGGCACAAATGTATTACTATCGGATACAAAATCTATGGTTTCGTTTTTCAACAAATTAGGTTCAATAGAAGAGATTCTTAGGCGTTCAATTCCATCTACCTCATCTAAAGCCTTTACCAGATCAAGGAAAGTATGTTCGTGCTTTTTATTACCGAATTCTCCTTTTCCATAATCGCCGATATTTACACCGGTAAGTACGATTTCCTTAATTCCTTTTGCTGAAATTTCAGCGGCATTGGTCAAAACATTTTCGAGCTTATCACTTCGGGAAATCCCACGAGCTAAAGGAATGGTGCAATACGTACATTTATAATCACACCCATCCTGCACCTTCAAAAATGCCCGGGTCCTGTCTCCTATGGAATAAGCACCTACATAAAAGTCGGCTTCATCAATTTCACAGGAATGAACTTCCCCCAGGTCGTTTTTAGAAAGATCGTTAAGGTAATCGGTGATTTTGAATTTTTCAGTTGCTCCAAGTACTAAATCTACTCCATCTACATCGGCAAGTTCCTCTGGTTTCAATTGCGCATAGCAACCCACGGCAATCACAAACGCATCTTCATTCACTTTTTGCGCTTGTTTTACGATGGTTTTAAAGCGTTTATCGGCGTTTTCGGTAACCGAACAGGTATTGATCACATAAATATCAGCTGTTTCAGAAAATTCCACACGCTTAAAACCTTCATCTTTAAATGATCTTGCAATGGTAGAAGTTTCTGAAAAATTGAGTTTGCAACCCAAGGTATAAAATGCGACCTTCTTTGTATTCATACACCTGCCTGTTTCTGTAGAAGTTAAACGATTTTTAGGGCTGCAAAGATACCAACAATTATTGTTTTAGGAAAACATTGTTTTGATTTCGGTTATCAGTTATCAGTTTGTGGTTAAGTCGTTATTGCGAAGAGGCGATAGCCGACATGGCAACCTGTACTTGAATATTGCATTCAAACGTCATTCCGGATATAAATAAACTAGATCCTGAAACAAGTTCAGGATGACATGGTGAACAGACACTTCTAATAAAAGACTGCTTCTCCCGATTATCATGACGATAATATCACTATACTCCTACAGAAGCAATTACAATCTCAGATTCCAGAGTAATTTTCGTTTTTATAGAATTGGAGATCAAACAGGCTTTTTCGCTCTTTTCTATGATGCGTTTTGCTCTTTCAGCATTATTTTCGTCGGTGATTTCCAAAACCGGTTTCAATATAATTTCTGTCATTTGAAATTTACCTTCAACTTTATCCAATTTTCCTATTGCAGTAGATTTAAAACTAATAAACTCCAGTTTAGAATTTTCAGCAATAGCCAGGAAGGTGGTCATCAAACAACTTTCTACAGCGGCAACCAGAAAATGTTCCGGAGACCAAATATTAGGCATTCCTTTAGGGAAATCTGGCGGAGTTGCGGTTTCAATAGTATCGGTTAATTCGGGAGAGGAAACTTCTCCTTTTCGGTCTTCTTTCCAGGTTAGGTCTACCTGGTATTCGTGATTATCTGCCATTACTTTATAATTTTAATCCCAAAAACGGGCAATTAATGCTACAAAGTAACAGCGATTAAAGTCTATAAAATATGACTCAGGTCAGCTTCAGAAAAGACTTTAAGATTCAATAAACTCTTTAAGTGTTTTTACCACGTAGTCCAGCTCTTCTTTTGTGTTAAATCGAGAAAATGAAAAACGTACCGATGGTTTTTTAAGGTCTTCTTCCTCTAAAAATGCATTTAACACGTGAGAACCTTTATCACTCCCGCTTTGGCAGGCACTTCCTTTAGAACAGGCAATGCCTTTTAGATCTAATTGAAATAAAAGCATTAGTGCTTTATCCTCGGGCACCGGCAAACATACATTTACCAGCGTATAGGTGCTTTTTTCAAGATCGGAACAATCTCCGTTAAATTTCACACCGGGAACTTCAGCTTTTAATTTTGAAATAAAATGAGCTTTTAGATCACTTATATAGGCTTTTTCTTCGGCTAAATTATCTAAAGATAGTTTTAAAGCTTCTTCCAGGCCTACAATATTATGAACTCCTTCTGTGCCGGCACGATGGCCACGCTCCTGCTCTCCTCCAAAAATAAGTGGTTTTAATCCGCTGTTTTTTCTAATAAAAGCAAATCCCACACCTTTTGGACCGTGAAACTTATGGGCGCTCACCGCGGTAAAATCTACCGGGATTTCACTAAAATCAAGATCATAATGACCTACCGATTGTACACAATCTGAATGAAAAATGGCCGCGTGTTCTTTGCAAAGCTCCCCTACTTTTTTAATATCCAGTTTATTCCCAATCTCGTTATTTACATGCATCAGGCTTACCAGCGTCTTTTTATCTGAAGTTTTCAGTAATTCTTCTAAATGATCCTCTTTCACATTTCCGCAGGAATCCAGATCAACATAAACTACCTCAACATCAAAACAATCCTGAAGCTGCTCTACGGTATACAAAACCGCGTGGTGCTCAATTTTAGAAGTAATAATTCGTTTTACGCCAAGATCACGTACCGCAGAATTTAAGGCAAGGTTATCGGCTTCGGTACCACCAGAAGTGAAAATTATTTCTGAAGCTTTTACGTTTAAATAACCGGCTACTGTTTTACGCGCCTGCTCTATTAAAGATTTAGCAGATCTTCCAAAAGAATGGGTAGAAGAAGGATTTCCGTAAACCTCTTTCATCACAGAGGTCATTCGGTTAATTACTTCATCACGCATTTGCGTGGTTGCGGCAGAATCAAGGTATACATTTTTCATCGCTGCAAAATTAAACGAAATAAAATTATTTAAAAGAACCTGCCCTAAGAATTCTTAATTCCGCTATTTTTGTTTCAGTTTGAATATATGTTTACACCTATGAAAAAGATCTTTGCAGCCCTTTTATTTTCTTTTGCGCTTTACTCCTGTGACGATGGCGATATTACCGTAACAAGTTTTGATTTGGAAGATAGCAATTTAACACCTTGCGAAATTGATGGGAAAAAAGTGCTCTGGGTAGTTAATAATGAAGATGTATATGAATCTATGTCTCTGGAATTGGATGATAGCAGGTTAAACGATACCATTGCAGATGCTTTAACGCTGAATGTGGAAGACACCTTAAAGATAAACCTAGGGGGAGAGAGCAACAGCAGAAACAGGTTGGTGTATAGAATCTACGATGGAGAAATAAACGGAAGAGATTATTTTTGCCAGGGAGTACCGCCAGGATCTCCACGGGTACTAGAAGAATATGTTTCTGCCGGGGGAACTGTGACGATAACTACCAGTTTCAACGATCTGGGCTTAAATGAGGACGCCGATGCCGATGGCGATAACGTGCCAAATGAAGTAGAAGGTTTTGATCCTGACGGTGGAAATCACCTGGATACCGACGGCGATGGTATTCCTGATTATTTAGATATTGATGACGATAATGACAATGTGGAAACCATAGACGAAGAGAACGCAAACCCTGGCGAGCCAGTCACAGATGAGGGGTATTTAGATACCGATACAGATGGCATTCCAGACTACCTGGATCCTGATGATGATAATGATGGGGTTTTAACACGCCACGAAGTAAGACAATCTGATGTGGAAGATGGAGATATAAGCCCACGATTATTGATAATTGCCGATGATGGGGATGCTAATTACCTCAAAGATGAACTTAGCGA
>VMHT01028801.1_pt1 | contig 10727 bp, 12 predicted proteins | sample 4693611 | NCBI WGS metagenome assembly VMHT01 (sample SAMN12280063, study PRJNA550983) | marine metagenome | isolation source: seawater sampled from same location over 5 years 0.02-0.2 micron viral filtrate | place: USA: collected off the coast of southern California halfway between the port... ... | reverse complement strand
TTGGGAGGTGGTGGTGATTCGCTGATCGGTGTATTGCATCGTGTGGCCTCCCATATGTATGACCGTTACGAGATCGTGGGGGGCGTTTTTAATCCTGACTATGAAGAAAATATCAAATTTGCCAAACAAATTGGCGTTAATACTGATAGGGTTTACAAAGACTTTGATGCCTTTGTAACAGAAGAATCTGCCAAAAGCGAAAGCGAAAGGGTTGAAGTCGTTTCTGTTTTAACCCCTAATTTCTTGCACTTCCCCATGGCCAAAAAACTATTGGAAAATGGTTTTAACGTCATTTGTGAAAAGCCGCTTACCACCACATTGGAAGAGGCTAAAGAACTGCAAGTACTCCAAAAAAAGTACCAAGCCATCTTTGCAGTGACCTATACCTACACTGGCTACCCCATGGTCAGAGAAATGAAAGATATGATTACCGATGGTGTGATCGGCGATGTTCACAAGGTAGATTTGCAATACTACCAAGGCTGGATCAATCCCGTGATTCACGACAAAGAAAAGAGAAGTAAAGTATGGCGATTAGACCCCAAAAAAGCAGGAATCAGTTCCTGTATTGGTGATATCGGTACCCATATTTTTAATATGGTGGAATACGTAACGGGCTTGGAGGTTTCGGAATTACTTTCCGATCTAAACACCCTATATGACGATAACCCCTTAGACATTGACGGATCGATTTTGATCCGCATGGAAAACAAGGTCAAAGGATTGTTACGAGCCAGTCAAATTGCCACAGGAGATGAGAACAACATTACCGTGGCCATCTATGGACGTGAGGGGGCGTTAAAATGGGCGCAAGAAAATCCCAATTATTTGTACCACCTGAAAGATGATGAGCCCAGAAGATTGATCAAGCCTGGAAATGCTGCCTACAATACGGCTGTATCTTTGGACGGTACCAAACTTCCTGCAGGTCATCCCGAAGGAATTTTTGATGCCATGGGGAATATTTACAAAGGAGTAGCCAAAGCACTCAGGGAAGAAAAATCCTACAAGGGAGAATTTCCCACCCTTTACGAAGGAGTCAGAGGGATGTTATTTATAGAAAAAACAGTAGAATCGAATCATAAAGGAAACGTATGGGTAAGCATGGAAAATCAATGAAAACCATAAAAGGGCCTGCGGTTTTTTTGGCACAGTTTGTCGATAAGAAGGCTCCATTTAATTCACTTGACGGCATGTGCCAATGGGCTGCAGACATGGGTTATAAAGGGATTCAAATTCCCACATGGGAGAGTTTTTTAATAGATTTGGATAAGGCTGCCGAAAGCCAAACCTATTGCGACGAACTCAAAGGTAAAATCAATTCCTATGGGTTGGAAATCACAGAACTTTCCACCCACCTTCAAGGACAATTGGTAGCTGTTCATCCTGCTTACGACTTGATGTTTGACAGTTTCGCCCCCGATGCCTACAAAAACAATCCCAAGGCCAGAACACAATGGGCTGTAAAAACCCTTAAAAAAGCGGCCAAAGCAAGTAATCGATTGGGACTTAACGCCCATGCGACTTTCTCAGGTGCCCTATTGTGGCACACCTGGCACCCTTGGCCTCAACGCCCCGAGGGATTAGTCGAAATGGGATTTAAAGAATTGGCCGACAGATGGCTCCCCATCCTCAACACCTTCGATGAAAACGGAGTTGACATTTGCTACGAAATTCATCCCGGTGAGGACCTACATGATGGAGTAACCTTTGAACGCTTTTTGGAAGCCACCGGAAATCACAAAAGAGTTAATATCCTTTATGATCCGAGTCACTTTGTCCTCCAACAACTGGACTATATCCAATACATCGACCACTATCACGAGTTCATCAAATCTTTCCACGTCAAAGATTCGGAGTTTAAGCCTAATGGAAAAAAAGGAGCCTTTGGTGGCTATGGCGATTGGATTGATCGAGCAGGGCGCTATCGTTCTCCCGGTGACGGACAAATCGATTTTAAAACCATTTTTACTAAGCTCACAGAATACGGCTGCGATGTTTGGGCAGTAATGGAATGGGAATGCTGTATAAAAAGTCCTGAGCAAGGGGCAAGAGAAGGCGCGCCCTTTATTAAATCACACATCATTGAGGCCACTCAAAGGAATTTTGATGACTTTGCCGGTAACGAAATTGATGAAAATCACCTTAAAAAAATTCTCACCCTCTAAATTAATACAAATGAAAAAAATATTACTAGTTGTGTTTGTGTCCCTATGTGTGGCCTGCAATCAAACCCCTAAAAAAAATAAAGTAACCGCCGAAGTGGCCCCAGTACATAATGAATGGGTAGATCTATTTGATGGTATTTCCTTCAAAGGTTGGCATCAATTTAATGAAACCGAAATGAGTTCGGCCTGGTTAATAGAAGATGGTGCCATGGTATTGCCCGATGGCACTGGAAGTGGAAAAGGCAATAACATTGTTACAGACAAGGAATATACCAACTTTGAACTTTCAATTGAATGGAAAATTGTTGAAGGAGGAAACAGTGGTATTTTTTGGGGAGTAAAAGAAGGAGAAGGTTATAAAACTCCCTATCAAACAGGACCCGAAATCCAAGTATTGGACAATGAGCGTCATCCAGACTCATTTAAAAAACCTAAGTTTCATCAAGCGGGAGCACTTTACGATATGGTTCAGCCAACACAGGAAGCATGTAACCCTGCTGGAGAATGGAATCACGTTTTAATTTCAATCAATTACAACACCAACAAGGCAAGTGTTAAACTCAACGATGTAGAAATCGTAACTTTTGAGTTAACTGGACCGGATTGGGATGCTTTGGTGGCCGATTCCAAGTTCAGTGACTGGGATGATTTTGCCAAATTCAAAACGGGAAAAATAGGACTTCAAGATCATGGTGATGGTGTCAGCTATCGCAACATCAAAATCCGTGAATTGTAGCATCCAATGATTCAATCGATGACCGGCTTTGGTAAAGCCGAAATCCAGTTCGAAAACAAAAACTATATCTTGGAGTTGCGCTCACTTAACAGCAAGGGACTGGAAATCAATGCTCGACTGCCAGTTCATGTAAGGGAAATCGAAATTCAACTCAAAAAGAGCATAGGGGAATTCCTTAAAAGAGGTAAGATCGATTTGAATCTCAACATCGAGAACATCAGTGAATCCAGTGCCAAAACCATTAATGTTGCTACCGTCAATCAATACATCGAACAGCTGAGAAGTATAGAAGACGGGAATCGTTTGGAACTACTCAAAATTGCGCTTAAGCTGCCCGATACCCTCAAAACTGAGATCAAAGATTTTGATGAGTCCGAAATTGAATTGATCGAAAGTTTATTGAAAAAAGCTATAGATGCCCTGAATGGATTCCGATCTGATGAAGGAAAAATCCTAGAAATTGAATTCAATAAAAGATTGGTCAATCTAGAAGGGCTTATTAAAGAAGTAGAAATCATCGATCCCGAGAGGAGCACCAAAATCAAAGAAAAATTAAACGCTGCTTTAGAAAAACTCCCAACAGAGGTTGATCAAAATCGGTTTGAGCAGGAGCTAATTTATTATTTAGAAAAATACGATATCACTGAAGAGAAAGTCCGGCTCAAAAATCATATTGATTATTTTAAAAAGACTCTGGACAGCGAAACTTCTAATGGTAAAAAGCTTGGATTTATAGCACAAGAGGTTGGAAGAGAGATCAATACCATCGGATCAAAAGCCAATCATGCAGGACTTCAAAAGCTGGTCATCCAGATGAAAGATGAACTGGAAAAAATAAAGGAGCAATTATTGAATGTATTTTAATTGAAAAAAGGAAAACTCATTGTGGTATCGGCCCCATCGGGTAGTGGTAAAACCACTTTGGTTCAATCCTTATTGAGCCAAAACCTTCCTTTGTCTTTTTCTATTTCGGCAACCTCTCGTACCCCACGCGGTAAAGAGCAGGATGGTGTAGATTACCATTTTTTAGAATTGGACGATTTTAAAAAAAAAGTTGAAGCGGAAGCTTTTGTCGAATACGAAGAAGTTTATCCGGGAAAGTTTTATGGAACCTTGAAGTCTGAACTGGAAAAAAAATGGTCAAAAGGACAACACGTTATTTTTGATGTAGACGTAGTTGGAGGTCTGAATATCAAATCCCAATACCCCGACCAGACCTTAGCTATTTTTATACAAACACCTAGTTTTGATATTTTGGAGCAACGACTGCGCTCAAGAGGGACTGAAAGTGAGGCAGTGCTTAAAGAGCGAATTGCAAAAGCAAAAATGGAAATCGAACAAGGTTCAAAATTCGATTTTTTGCTAATAAATGATGATCTGGAGATTTGCAAAAAAAACTTCTCAGACAGGGTCAAAGCATTTTTAGACCAAGTATAAGTAATGAAAAATATCGGGCTATTTTTTGGATCCTTTAATCCCATCCACAAGGGGCATTTGGCAGTGGCCAATTTTTTTACCCAAAACAGTAATTTGACAGAAGTATGGTTGGTGATCAGTCCCCAAAGTCCATTTAAAGGAAAAAGCAGTTTGATGGAAAACCACCACCGATTGGCCATGGTTGAATTGGCCATTGAGGGCAATCCTAAACTCAAAGCCTGTTCAGAGGAATTCGATCTGCCCAAACCCAATTTCACGATTGATAGCTTAAACCATCTGAAAAAAAAATATCCAGAAAATCAATTTACCCTTCTAATGGGGCAAGACAATGTGGCAATGTTCGACCGATGGAAAGAGCACAACCAAATTTTGGATCAGTTTCAAATCTTTGTTTATCCACGCTCCCAATCTGACAAGATCCCTACAAAACTTTTAAAACACCCAAAGATTCGTTATTTTAATGCAGATTTGGTGGAAGTTTCTTCGACCGAGATTCGAAATGTTATTAAAAATAAAAAACCGTTTACGAATTTGATCCCTGTTAAAGTTGCAGAATATTTTGAAAAATTCAATCCCAATAATTAAGCCCATCAAATGAAAAATATCAAACCGAGTAAACTGTTTTTAAAGACATCCTATACAGCTTGGGAAGAGGTAGAGCCAAAGATCAAAAGAAAAATCTTGGGTTATGACAATCAACTCATGTTGGTTCAAGTGCATTTTGAAAAAGGTGGCATAGGGGTGGAACACCAACATCAACAATCCCAGTCCACCCTTGTAGGGTCGGGTGTGTTTGAAATCTGCATCGATGGGGTAACACAAAGATTGGAAAAAGGGGATTCGTTTTACGTACCTCCCAATACCCTTCACGGTGCAGTATGTCTCGAGGAAGGAGAACTCATCGACGCTTTTAGTCCCGTTAGGGATGATTTTATTGGTTAAAATGCAATACTAGCTTTTCTCCAAAAGGACACTCAGTGCTACAGCAATGTTTTCCCTGCTCCATTTTTTAATATCTGCCATCTGATTTCGGGCCTTACTTTTTTGGTGGAAGGCTTTCTCTATAAAGGCTTTTATGGCCTCAATATCTTCCGCATCGATCATTTGAGCAAAAGAAGCTAGACTTAATAATTTTCCAGCTTCGGATTGGGGATCACCGATAGAAAGCACAGGAACTTCTGTAGCTAAATACTCCAGTAATTTCCCAGAGATCATGTCTAGATCGGCTCCTTTAAAAATAAAGTTGAGTAACAAATCACCACTTTTCATCAATGCAATGGCTTCTTTGTGGGGAAGATAACCCTTGAAATCAATCTCAATTTTGGGGGCTGTTTGTCGGATATTCTCCAAAATGTGATCATTGATGTTTCCAGCCAAAGAAAGTCGAATATGGGGATGATCGGCCATTTCGTTGAGTACTTTGATCACAGGAATATAGTCTTGATTATCGGTCAACAAACCCGTGTATACGATGTGAAAGGGTTTTATGGAAGTTTTAGGGACAGACAATATCAAATCTTGATCATAGCCATTGGGCAGTATATGGAACTTTTGGTTAGGGGCTTTAATTGTTAATTTTTGAACGAAATTTCCCCCCACTGTAGTCAATATCCCATCGGCATTTTGAAGGACTTTACTCTCCCAACTGACGTCTTTCTTTTGAGCTAAAACAGTTCGATAGAGGTCTTTATTGTAAAAGATATCGGTCCAAGGGTCACGAAAATCAGCCCACCACTGGATGTCGAATTGAGCTTTGAGCTGGAGTCCGACCAAATGGCTGGAATGAGGTGGCCCGGTGGTGATTACTTTTTGAATGCCCTCTTTTTGAATAAGTTTTTTTGCTTCGGATAGAGCGAAGGCATTCCAGCCTATTCGCGCATCGGGAATAAAAAAATTCCCCCTGATGAATGCGGCAAATTTGGCAATCAACCCTTTTTTATTTACATGTCCTTGAGGGATCACTTTTTTGAGGGAACCACTAATGAGTTGAGAATATATTTTTAGGGGTTCTTTGGTGTCCGTTTTGTGTACTGCAATGCCTTTGACCTCCTCCAATAACTGGTGATCCAAAACGGGATAGGAGGCTTGTTTTTCATCGACGGTAATGACACTAGGTTCCCAACCCAAGGCTTTGAGGTATTTGGCAAAATACATCCAGCGCTGCACTCCTGAACCTCCCGAAGGTGGCCAGTAGTATGTCAGAATCAAAACCTTATTGAAATCTTTCAATAGTCAGCAATTATCTCAAAAGTAACTATTTCTTTTTTTTGTAAAGGGGAACAGAGGAACAGGCTTCTCCATAAAAAAGACTTTTGACAACGGGTTGTAATTTTGCAATTAGTTGAATGAAGGCATCATGTGGAACAGTTTTATCAGTACACCCTTTGATAATAATGGGTTGATCTTTGTATTGAGATATGTCCAAGAGTTGAATTTCTTCGGCAAATAGCTGTACCTCTAAGTCATTAAGGGTTCCCAAAACAACTTTTCGTGCATAGGGTTGGAGATGAGTGGTAACCAACATGGCAGCCCATGCAGGTAGGATGGCATCTGTGGAACAATACAATGCGATGAATTGATCTTGATAAACGCTCCAATCATGGGTCTTGAGTTGAGTTCGGAATTCCTTTTCTTTGAGCAGGAGTCCTTGATGTAACCACTGAGATATGTCAATGGATTGTCGTCTTCCGATTTGATATAGTTTTTCAAGATCGAAAGTAATTAAGGCACTTGCTGCCACACGATTGACAATGGTATCTGGCATTTATAGCATTCCTAATTCCAATTTGGCTTCTTCGCTCATCAGGTCTTGAGACCAAGGGGGGTCGAAGGTAATTTCTACCTCTGCGTCCTTTACCTGGTCCAACGACTTTACTTTTTCTTCCACTTCACGGGGGAGAGTCTCTGCCACTGGGCAGTTGGGAGTGGTGAGGGTCATCAGTATTTTGACATCTGCATCTTCGTTGACAAAAACGTCATAAATCAAGCCCAGTTCATAGATGTCTACTGGTATTTCGGGGTCAAAAATAGTCTTGAGTACTTTTACAATTTTGTCCCCCAGTTCGGCCGTTTCGGTGATTTCTTGTGACATGATTAGTTCAATTGTGTTTTAAAAGCGATGGCATACATTTTCAATTGTTTGATCATTGAGACCAGGCCATTGGCTCGGGTGGGAGACAAATGTTCCTTTAAGCCGATTTTATCAATGAATTCAGTTCCTGCTTCGAGGATGGCATCGGGATGTTGGTGGGAAAACGCCCGTATCAAAATGGCGATGATCCCTTTGGTAATGATGGCATCGCTGTCGGCGGTAAAAATCAGTTTATCGTCATGCAAATCGGCATGAATCCAAACTTTGCTCTGGCATCCTTTGATGATATAGTCATCGGTTTTGTATTGAATATTTATCATGGGTAGGGATTTCCCCAACTCAATCATGTACTCATAACGTTGCATCCAGTCCTCGAACATGGAAAACTCCTCTACAATTTCTTCTTGTACCTCTTGTATGGTCTCCATACTCAAAATTAGTGATTTATTGTAACATTTGAATAGCCCTCTTGAGGGCCTCCACCATGCTGTCGATCTCTTCAAGGGTATTGTAAAAGGAAAAAGAGGCCCTTACCGTCCCGGGGATTTGGTAATAGTCCATAATGGGCTGGGCGCAGTGGTGTCCGGTTCTAACAGCAATGCCGAGTTTGTCCAAAATACTACCGATATCATACGGGTGAATACCCTCAACATTGAAAGAGATTACTGCTGTTTTCTGGGGAGCAGTGCCATAAACTTTTAGATGAGGTATTTTTTGGAGTGCTTTGGTGGCATAATTCAAGAGCTCTTCCTCGTAGGCAGCAATCTGATCCATACCTATGTTATTGATGTAGTCCAATGCAGCACCAAAAGCAATTCCTCCTGCGATATTGGGAGTCCCTGCCTCAAATTTATGGGGAAGATCAGCATAGGTAGTTTTTTCAAAAGTAACTTCGGCTATCATTTCTCCTCCACCTTGATAGGGGGGCAATCGATTGAGAGCAGATTCTTTGCCATAGAGCATTCCTATTCCAGTCGGGCCACAAAGCTTATGGGCAGAAGTAACATAGTAGTCCACATTCAAGGCCTGAACGTCAGCTTGGATGTGGGGGGAGGCCTGGGCGCCATCGATCAAAACCTCTGCTCCTCGGGCATGGGCTTTGTCGATAATATTTTCAATAGGATTGACGGTTCCCAAAGCATTGGAAACATGATTGACAAATACCAATCGGGTTTTGTCTGACAGCAGTTTGTCGTATTCATCCATGAGCAATACTCCCTCCTCGTTCATAGGGATGACTTTTAGTATTGCTCCTGTTTTTTTGCAAAGCATTTGCCAAGGAACAATATTGGAATGGTGCTCCAGGGCAGAAACGATCAGTTCGTCGCCCTGGTTCAACAACTGGGCATATCCATTACTTACCACATTTATTGAATGTGTAGTACCAGAAGTAAAAATGATCTCGTGGAGCTGGGCGGCGTTGAAATGTTTTTGAATTTTTTGGCGAGCCGCCTCATAAGCATCGGTGGCCTCTTGACTCAGCGAATGTACGCCACGGTGAATGTTGGCATTATATTTTTTGTAGTAATCGACTATTGTGTCGATCACCTGGACGGGTGTTTGTGAAGTAGCGGCATTGTCGAAATAAACCAACTGCTTGCCGTTTACTTCCCTAGCTAAAATGGGAAAATCTTTACGGATTTTTTGAACGTCCATGGGCTATAAATCAAATCCAAGATTGACCCCTAATTTTTTAGCAATCAATTTGTTGATGCGTTTTTTCAAAATTGGCAATTCTACGCTTTCCAATACATTGTTTGCAAAGGCGTAAGTCATGAGAGCCTTGGCTTCTTTTTTGGGAATTCCTCTTGAACGCAAATAAAACAACGCATCTTCATTCAATTGCCCTACCGTACAACCGTGAGAGCATTTTACGTCATCGGCAAAAATCTCCAATTGGGGTTTGGTGTTGACCATAGCTTTGTCATCGAGAAGTATGTTATTGTTTTGTTGGAAAGCATTGGTTTTTTGAGCGATTTGATCTACATAGATTTTACCATTGAACACCCCTTTGGATCCTTCAGAAAAGACTCCTTTGTAATCTTGGTGACTTTCGCAGTTAGGCGAAGCGTGGTCTACTAAAGTGTAGTGATCAACATGCTGTTGATCTTCCAATAAGGTGACCCCCTTGAGGGTGGAATGACAATGATGCCCTTTAAGGAAAAAATTTAAATTATTACGGATCAATTTACCTCCTAAGGAAAAGGTATGAACCCTTACATTGCTTTTTTTCTCTTGGGAAATATAGGTGTTGTCAATGAGAGAGGCAGTATTGAGATCATTTTGGATTTTATAATAATCTACAAAGGTGTCCTGATGGGCATAAATTTCTGTAACCGAATTGGTAACTATGTTGTGATCTTTGAGACTTTGGTGTCGCTCTAGGATTTGAACTTGAGCATTTTGATCGATCACAATCAGGTTTCGGGGTTGCAACCACAAGGCTTTTTCTTTTCCCGTGGAAAAATGAATTATTTCAATGGGCTTTTCGGCCACTACACTCTTGGGAATGTAAACATAGGCTCCCTCTTGGGTATAGGAGGTGTTTAGGGCTGTAAGGCTGTCATCTTTGTTAGTGATTTTATTGAAATAGGTATCGATAAGTTTTCTGTATTTGGCCTTGGACAGGGCAGCAGACATAAGACATACGTCCAAGCCGTCGTGGGTAGTATCCGATAAAAAAGGGCTGTAAACACCATCGATGAAAACTACCTTGTAGGTATCTATCTCATAAAGGAAGTATTTCTTAACTTTTTTTAGTTGTATAGTGCTTTCTTTTTTGGGGAAAAGGGCGTAATCTTGTCGTACTAGGGGATTGAGCGAGGTATATTTCCACGCTTCATCTTTACGAGAAGGGAAACCCATTTCTTCAAAGGTTTTCAGTGATTCCAATCGGGTTTGATGAACAGGATCAGAGAAGTCTATCCTTTCCTCAAAAGCCAGATGGGAAGCCAATAATTTTTCCTTAAACTCCATCAAATTTATGCCATTTCTTTAATCCAGTCGTAGCCTTTTTCTTCCAATTCTATGGCCAAATCTTTGGTTCCTGATTTGACAATTTTCCCGTCAAAGAGTACGTGTACAAAATCGGGAATTATATATTCCAATAATCTTTGATAGTGGGTAATGACTATGATTGCGTTATCATTGGAGCGCAATTTATTTACCCCATTGGCCACAATTTTTAATGCGTCAATGTCCAAGCCAGAATCGGTTTCGTCAAGTATCGCCAGTTTCGGTTCCAACATAGCCATTTGAAAAATCTCGTTTCGTTTTTTTTCTCCACCAGAGAATC
>VMHT01108553.1_pt1 | contig 10729 bp, 6 predicted proteins | sample 4693611 | NCBI WGS metagenome assembly VMHT01 (sample SAMN12280063, study PRJNA550983) | marine metagenome | isolation source: seawater sampled from same location over 5 years 0.02-0.2 micron viral filtrate | place: USA: collected off the coast of southern California halfway between the port... ... | reverse complement strand
CTTCGTATCCCATTTTCCGGAGTCTTCGGGAAAGTAGTTTCTTGAAATTGTTTTCAATGTACCCGATATCTTTGGCATTATCCGAAACCTCTTTTGCACAGGCCCGGACTGCTTTATCTACACTGACATTTACAGTCTTGTAGTAGTGGTCAAGTTTTCTTTTTTTATTTTTTTTGAGCGGACGGATATGAACCATTTTGTTTTATATATTCTATACTTTATATTTTTGGATTTATTTTTTTTAGGGTCCCCATTTATGCATTTTTCTAGAAAAATGCAATTTTGCTTTCCAACTCTTATCAGCCCCGAATTGTTTTGAATAGTAATTACCCCACACGAGCCCCCGGTTTGGTGGCGGCAGAATTGTATCAATTCTGGCTCTTCCTCGATATCGTTGTCGACCTCCGGGTAAATGGCGCATCGCATCGTCGTAGAATGCACTATGACGCACATGGCTAGCAATGTATCTGGGGTTGGGGTCATATAACGCCTGTTCTCGTTGTTCTTCCGTTTGACGGGAGGGGCGGGGGGTGGACATCTTAGTAGCTGCCCTATCCTGACTTGCTCTCGTGGGTTTTTTGGGATGTGGGGGGATTTCTGGGACTGGGGGTAGCGATGATGACCAATCTGATCCGGCTGATATATTTGAGATTGTCGAGATTGTTGATGGTGCCGTCGTACCCAAACTAGGTGGTTGGGATTCTGATGGGGCCGATATATTTGAGATTGTTGAGATTGTTGATGGTGCCGACGTGCTCAAGCTAGGTGGTTGTTGTTCGGATGATACCGACCCAAATGCCCAGCTCGGGGGTGCTCTTACTGATGGGGATTGCTCCGCCGCACCAGCTTCTGGTCTTGGTGGACCTTGTGCCCCTGGTGCTTGTTGTCCAGGTTCTGGGGCTGGTCCGTGAAAATGATCCTGTTGTATCTGATCTATCATCGGGTTTCGTAATTCGGCACCCTCGTCTCGGGGAGGGAACATCATTGCCCGATGATAAAAGTTAATTCTATCGTGGATTTGTCGTGGATTGTAGTATCCGGACGTACTTGTCATTATATATTCTATAATGAGAATTATCCATCCAATACTTCCTTCAATTTTTTCGTACTCCAGCTCTTTCGCCATGTAATCCCTTTCTCAGTCAACGCTTGTTGATGCTGTTTTTTTTTCGTATTGCGAGTGCTTTTTTTTTTTGAAACGGGTGACTTTGGCACTGGTGGTCCGGGGGGTGGAGAGTCTTCGGGAAATTCTGGGGAAGGTGGTTCTACTGTGGCTAAATTGCCGACAATTCCGCTAACGCCAGGAGGGAGCACAGATTCTGCCGCTTCTTTTGCAACTCCCGTTTGATGAGCGGCAAGATGTATTTCTGATTCATGCGAAGTGAGATTTTGCTGTGCCATTCCTGTTAGTCCAGCCGCAGCCAATCCAGTATCTAATGCTGCTGCTCGTTCTTCATGGTCTGCCTGTTGTTCTACTTCTTGGGCTTTCTCGTCCTCGTCTATATGTCGTAATCCCGATAATGATTCTCTACCACCGTTTGAATCGAACATATCATATCCCTGTATTGCATTATGGACGGCGGCTGTTAATGTACCTTCTAAACTCATCAATGCCGTAACATCTCTTTTGGTTGATGCGGCTTCGCTCACACGACGATTTTGCATCCATCCATTTTTGATATATCTTTTCTTGGCATCGGCGACTATCGCAATGGAATCGTCGTCTTCGGAAAATGATTGCCCTGTTGGAGAAATCTGTGGATGAAGGTATGAAAATGGACCTGAACGTCGGGTTGGGTTTTTGAGCATCCCGGCAATATCCTCGTGAGTGTAATATTTTCTTGCTTTCTTATTTTGCACTTTCATATTATATATTCTATAATGATATTTTCTATAAAGTTTCATTATAAAATTTTATGAACCATATGACCCATTTTTTCAACTCTCACTACTACTACGTCACATATATATAATTATTATAAAAGAAAAAGAAGGTTCATATCATTCATATCACTCATTATCCTAAATCCTACTCCTCATAAAACTTGCCCGACCGGACGCCTCCTTAAAGCAATTTTAATGGGCAGCTCTGCTGCCGGAGCGTAGCGGAGGGGGACCCATTCAAAATGCGAAAGGACGGGAGGTTGGTCAAGTTTAAAAAATCTCTTACAATTTATGTGGACCATTTTTCGCATGTTGTTTATAGAATTTGATCCTGAAATATGACTCATGTCCTCCTAATGCCTCGGGCCCACCAACGACCTGGTTATCGTCACCATATTCTATTCTGAATTTGATGCGAGATACATCGCACGGTACTGAAAATGGTATGATATCTGCTTCATGGTCGGACTCATAGTGCACGATGTTTCCGTGTGCTTGATCGACTGGGATTGGTATTCGGTCATTGTTATGAGTTTCGCTATTCTGCTGATCTAGTAAAATATCACCACCAATCCTTAGGAAAAGCATACCCGGTCCAGCTGGTTGTGGTGGATGACTTCCCGTTAGAGTATATTGCATATTGTACCATTCCTCCCTCGGAGTGGCTTCGTCGGCGGTGTGGTTATCAGCGACTACCTCGGACCCATTGAATCCAAATGTTTTTAATATTCTGGTTGGATTTGGATTCGTTTCGTGGTCGTTTGGGGTTAGCTTGAAACTATTCCACGAACCATTGAGCCCGGTACCGTACGACTGGATATTAAATGCTATAATTATTCTATGTTCCGAGTCATCGAAAAATGAAATACATCGTTCTGGGGCCAGGTGATAATCCCCACTCTTCAAATCTATTGCATCGTACCCGGGATGCTGCCAGAAATCGTTATCCTCGTCTACAAATCTAATATGCCAGCCTCCGGCATCCTTCCATTCATCCGATTCCACGCCTGCATTGGCTGTGAGCATGGCTTTGTACTCGGTCCATTCTTCAGGTTTCGCACCATATAGGTTATTATTTACGTCGAGTGCCCTCGCATTCCCGTCCTCGGGACCGTCTAATATCCATAATAGGTCACCAAAGTGATGCCCCGGTGCAGATGCGCCTGTGTTTAGATGACTCCAGGTTGGCACTCCGTTTGTGACTGTGACAGTCGACCCCAAACCGTTCGCCGCGTTAGTGATATGGTGTCGTTCCCCAGATATTGCAGTAACAGTCATTCCGAGTTTTATGTTACCATGTCCAATCGTGGTCTTTACATCCCGGGTTCGGGGCCTTGAATTCGATCGATTGAATAGATCTTTTATTCCTATTGGTATGGATATATTTCGATTGTCAATATGTAGTTTTCGTTGTTCCTCGTTTATTCGACCTTCTCTGAGTGCTATAGCTATCTCCATACATAGGTCGTCGATACTATGTGTTCCGTGGCGAAGGAGGATTTTGTCCTTAATTTCTATTGAAAAATCGTTGAAGTCGTCCGCGTACGAATATGTGAATTTGTCATCTGTCGAATTGATTATGTTGTATGTAAGAGGAATGGTTGCATTCAAAAGTTGCATGCCGATAACTTTTTGTAATGGCTTTTTTAATTGGATCGTAAATTCGGCATCATTTCCGCCAGCTTCTCTGTTTCCTATCTCGCTGCTAATGTTTACTATGGACATTGCTTTTATATAATATATCAATAGAATTAAGTTACGAGAAGTCGTGTTTCGTTGCCCGGGAATAATGCGATACTTGCCTGATACTGAAGGAATGTCCATATGTCATATTGATTACCATCGTCTGCGTTCCCTTGTTTGGCCCAGAGTTCAAGTCTAACATCATTTGAGTTGAGGGTAGTTTCAGATGCTAATACGTCATTGTCTGGGGAGAATTCTAAATCAATTCCTTGGACTTGATTGTTCAATACTCTTTGTATTGGGGCTAACGAATCATCCTCTGTAGTATAATCATTGTAGTGCCCAACGGCTTTGGCAAACATAACATCAGATTCATTGCATGAGGGTTTCGCTTTAAATTCGGTGAGACTATCATATCCACGAGCATCGTCAATTTCTCGATACGTTTTTGTTCCTATTGAAACTCTCCATTTTGAAATGCAGGTGGCGTGAGCGGACGTGCCGTCCGACAGAGCGGCTGTACCTCTACCCGCAGAGGTGCTTGCACCATTTGACGTGACTCTACTAAATCCATACGAATCGTATTGACTAGCGTTCGATTTACTTGCCTGGGTTGCTCCCCAATATACACCTTTGAGGTACCTTACTGGTTTTCTAACCCAGAAAGTAGTTTGATCCTTGATTCTTTGCTGGTAAGTGTAATAAGTAGTGAATGGAATTTGAATCCCTTGTGCAGATGAGTTGGCCAATAATGCGGCTTCAAATGCAGATACGTACTCGGGGCTCATTACAATCTGCTCCATACATAATCGTGGTTTCTGTATAATATAATTTGGGATATAGTCATCGTGGTCGTTGTTGGCGTTTGCTTTGGATAAACAAACGGCAGGATCTTGTAAATAAAGGTCAATTTCTAATGGAGAGTAGTATCCACTCAATAATTGCTGACAGTTGAAAATTCCTGATAAGTCGAGTTTTATGCAAATGTCTTTGGATCCATCCTCAGCCCCTCTTGCAACTGTGTATCCACTGTCGTTGCCTTTGGTACCTGTTTCGTGTTCCCCGTGTGACGGTTTGAGGGCAAGATTGATTGCGTCAACTAATGCTTCCACCGCATCATCAATTTCGTCATTAATTGCCGCATTAATTAGACCGTTGGCGGTTGCATCGGCAGCGGTGTTGTTGCTGTTTGCAAAAGTCGCTTCGATGGCGCTAGTGGCCCCGTCAATATCTTGCACAGTTCCCTGTGGGGCTCCAACATAATCCCAACCTTCTCTTGTCCTGGCATTTTTTTGAGACCTTGTCAATAATTTTCTTTTGAAGAATGAAGTTAATCTATCGAATCTCGATATATCTTCGACGACTGTGCCGTTCATCTTAATGACAATTCGCTCTATGAAATTTGATGCTGGCTCGGTTATTTTGAAATGTTTGTCGTTCGATTCTGGTAGTGATAAATCGAATCTTAGATATGCGGATCGTAAGTCATTAAAGATTGTTTTGTCTGGGGATGCGACTACTATATTAATTCGTCGTTCGCCCGATGTGTAATCATACTGAGTTGCATTACTTGCTGGATTTATTTCTCGGAAATACTTTCCAATGAATACTGGTGACCCTTTCATGGCCCCGTAGACTGTGGCCCTTGGGACCGCTTGTTCGACATGATCTAATATAGAACTCATTGCTTTTTATATAATATATCAAGACAAAAAAAACAACACCCATTATCCATCATCCGAATCTTTTTCGGTTTCTGTAGTCGGTGTGCCTGGCGTTTCTAGAGTCCCCCACCCTCCTACTCCAAATCGGTCGTTTAGTGCGTCCGGTCCTAATATTTCCCCGTCGTTATTTACCAAGTGCCCCTCTCCGTCACTCTTCCAGTTATCAGATGCCCTCATTATATCGTATTGAGAAGCATCGGCATTTTGTGCAGTATTTTCCCAACCTTTTCCAAATCGCGAGGACATTTCATCATGATTCAATGATAAGTTTAGTTTTTCATTATACCATATTCCATCGTTTTCGTCAAAATATTTCCAATCACCTGCATTATACACCTCGTGTGCTCCACCCAGTTCTTGCTTCCCACGCCAGTGGCGAAGCGGATCGAGATTGGTACTAGTGTGAGCGAGATGCCGACCCCCCCTACTCGGTATAGTCCATCCTCCAGTTTTGACGAGATTATTTAGTTCACTCAAACTTGCAAGTGACCACGTTCGTCCCTGGGAGTTTCCCATCGTATAATATCCAGTCTCGTTGTTATAGCTTAGGACTCTTCTTGTATTCCCATTATCATCCGTATACTCCCTTCCGATAATACCAGCCGGATCCCCGGTGGGAGCGGTTTCCTCCGGACGACCGGTTAATATACCTCCTTCTGTATTTTTTGCAATCCATGCTTCCATATCGTATTCCCCGAGTCCCGCTGGTTCTCCAAGTTTTCCATTTTCTAGTTTATATTCATTAATCATATGATACCCACCCCCCTTGTCGGTCCCAACTTCATAATATATGCCCTCCTTCTTCCCTTTGTACCATCCCTCATAATTCTTAGGAGCACCAGCGTCCGAAGGAACCTCTCCTCGCCTTCTCCCCCAGCTGGGGTCTGCTGATTCGCCCGGAAGGTTAATTAGGGGAATTGTGTATGTTTGATGTGCCCCGTCAAATTCAAGATATGGTTCGCCATTACTATCATATTTTACTGTTGCATTAAATCCTGTTATACCCATATTATTGGCATTTCGTATAATGGCTTCCCAATCATTTGGTGATTCGTGTAAGAAAGCAGTATATACATCTTTCTCGTTCCATGTGTCACCATACATACTATCACCGAGGTCGTCGAGGGCATCTATGCGTTCCGTGATATCTCGATCGGTATAGTTGTGCTTAAAATCCTCGGCCTTATATTGGCCCTTTACGAATTCTACTTTCTTTGCCCCGTTAGGTGCTCTGATATGAAGAGAATTGTGTCTGAATATATCTTCTTTACTATATTTTTCAGTGTGGTCGCCAAAATCTACAATCACATATTCTCCATCGGGGTCGATCTCACGTACCCATCCATTTTTCATTGTACCAAGAACGTTTGCTGTAACGCGCGTTTGCATAAAAAGAGTTCCCATATGACGAACTTCACTTATATTTTTTATAAATTTTACTACTGAGCCTTGATCATTAAGAACTGTGCCCTGATGATCCCTACCATATAATCCTTGAACCGATGTGGTCCGAGTGCCATATGGGGTTGCTGCGGACCTTGTGTCTGGTACAGAGTAATTCATGAAAACTTTATTCATATCTTTATTCATACGGGTGATATCACCTGGAGTTATAATGTAATAGCGTTCTTGGTCGCCGTAGTGTTCACCACTAGCGGGTACCGTATACGTTGGATATTTTACTTCCCCGCCCTTAGGATCCCATATCCAGCGGCTTGTAAAGACTCGAACAGTATCCTGCCCGATATGCTCTCGGAACTTGTCAATGTCGAGTTTGTTCCCCTGCTGGATTTGACCATGGACCCAATTCATCCAAGAGTTGTCGGTAATCGGGAACCCCCGACGGCTTTTCCCGGCACCATCCACTCCCATATAATCATTTGAATTCTTCCATATATCCTTGCCTGACGTACCCGCTTGTTGTTTATCTATATCTTGATTCATTGCGTCGATATACTCATTCATTACAAACGGGGTCATGGGTCTCTCGGCAACATCTGGGGAGCCTCGGGCTGCGGGTTGCGGGTCAATATGTTCTGGGTGGCTGAGAGGTCGACTTTTTCTTCCTGGCAATGCCTGCTCTCTCCAAAAATCTGGTTCTTTCCTTCTCAACCGTTTCATTAGTTTTGCGATTACTTTTTCGTCAAATACTATAGCCATGTTATATATCATCACTTCCTATATTATGTCGATTGTCCAAAGTCAAGGTTTTGGGACTCGTGTTGTTCTATATCATCTGTACTGGGGGTTCCGTGCCCGAATACGGAATAATGATGATACGTGGCTCCCGAATTTAGATCTGGGTACCCGATGTCACCCAATGTAAGATGTACGTGGAAACTCTTTGGGTGTTTCTTATGTTTGTCAAAGTCCAGTCCAACCCAAGGATTAAATGCATGTGATTTGTCGATATGAGGAACGATATCTGGGTCATTCATCATGTGGTATATGTGAGTTCCGCCAAGAGAATGTCCATTGAGTTGGATCTTCCCTCCAGGGAATTGTATGTTGTGTTTTTTAATCAGAGCCTTTAAATGTTGTGATCGTGATTTATAATCTGGGCTCTGGGTAAAGTCACCTCCTATTCCAATTCCAAAGTCTTCCATATAATCTTTCACATCAAAAATATTTCGGGATTTTGTTCCCCTGAATGATATAATGAGGTCTTCATTGTGTCCGTATACAGATACTCTGTCATTTGATACGTGATGCTTATAAATGTAATTCCCGAAATTTTTACGATCCTTGTGATCTGTATATGCGTTATCTGCTAAGAATGCATGTGGTTCAACTTCTTTTGCAAACCCTGCTTTAACTTTGGGGGTACTTGCAGAAACTCTTTTTGCAATACCACTCGCCAATTGAGCACCAAACTCGTGACCCAAATATCCTAATCCTGGGTAGTTTCTAATTAGATTCAAATATCCTCCTAATGCTGCGTAGTTTCTATTAATTAGATTCATTTGCTATATTATTGCATTAGAAAAGCGAGATTTTATGTATCGGGTCCGACTGGACTCTGCTCCGCGTTTGCCCAATGATCAGCGATTACCTCACCTTCCGGGAATACTGAATCATAGTCATCGACATTTTCAAGATTTTGATCCCAATTACCATAGGTACGATAGGGGACCCACCATCCAGAACCAGGTTGCCCGAATGGTGTTTCTCTCCAAGACATCAATCCATCTTTTGCTGAATAATCTATCCTGACATTATAATCCTTGTCTAGATCCCAGTGATGTTCTGCGGCTATTTTATTCATCTCCGCTTTTGTTAGCCTATCCCAAGGACTAACTACACCATATTTTTTTAGATCTCTCCAGTATTTTGAAGCGGGGCCCCATGTCATTGGGTTACCTTCTTTTCTTGCCTTGTCCCATAATTTTTGATCTTGCCAAGTTAATTGCCCGTATTTGGGCGGATCCACCCATGATGAAAGCCTGTCACCCATAGTAACGAACGTGTCCCAATTTGAGCCTGGAATTACGTCAAGATTTTTGGCGATGCTATGAATGTCATGCATCGTCTGAGATGACTCGGGTACAGCTACGTGGGCACCGGCTTCGACGAGCTCTCTGTCAGTCCAAAATTCCGGCTTCGCCCCAGGAATGTCTGGTAAATCTTCCGCACGATAAATGTACTGGTTATTATTGCTTACCCACATTTTAAAATCTGGGCGAGTGGGGTCCCACATCCTGGCCCATCCTGCATTGGTCCAGTATTCGTCTTTCAGTTCCGCGTACGACTTCTGCTCTGGGATAAGTCCCGCCTTTTCTAATCTTATTTTATCTTGTTCCCACATCCATTCGAAGTATGGACCAGAGGTTGTAGCTTTTATAGCTGGTACGACAGTTCCCTTTAGAAATCTCTCCATAAGTTTGTTAGGCATAGCCGCAGGATCAAATTTGTCGTTTTTATAATCCCACCAATCGTATGTGACCTTAGCATACGTAGGGGCATCAAAGTTAGGGTCAAATGCCGCATCGATCATGAATTTCTGAAGTGCTGTAGCAAACACAATTGTTGCATCTTGGGTCAATGCATTCTGGGCAGCAGCTAATGCGGCAATTGATTCGGCCTCATTTGCCCATAATACACTACCTTGCTCCAATGACCCATACATCCGATCTGCGATGGTTCTTTCCTCTGCACTTAATCCAGCCATATCCATTGGGGTCCCATTTTCAATTGATGCTCTAGCCCGAGATTCGATTGCTTCACGCGTCGCCGGGGATACGACTGAGTCATCATAATACGCATTCCATGCTTCTGCATTAATATCTACATCTTCGGCTCTGGGTCCTGACTGTATTCCCTGTCCGGCACCTCCTCCTGCATCTGGTTCACGGGGCCAGTTAGGGCCTTGACCCCATGGATCTGATTCAGCTTTTAAATTTTTCGGCACTCCGGATTGTGCTGCGAGTTGTTCTACTAATTCTGTTGATACGTCTACTGCTTCTGGTACTGCTGGTATTGTCGGTGTTTCTCGCTCTTGTTCTTGTTCAGATTGGACTGCCCATGTGTAGCCTTCCTCCGCGAGATCGCCGCTCTCAAACCCATCGTCCGAATCCCAGTTAGCGAGGGGATCCTCTTCCTCCGTCAGGTCTTTGGAACTTTCTGTAGCTTCTTCTGATATTTGTAGACTAGTTGGATCAAAAGAACTTCGCGATTCGACTGCCATATCATCAGTACCTCCCATCTCCGCCTCGAATAATACACGATCAAATCTGTCCTGTGCTGCAACGGCTTCTTCGTATTCCTTGTTCGTTTTCGCCGGAATATTCCGGTTTTTTTTATTAACCCATTTTTTTCCTATCTTTTTCCAGTCAGCTTTATCGAAACCTAATTCTCCCTTTAGTTTTGGTGATTCCTTTGGAGATACTGACGACATTGGGGATACTGTTGATATTGGGGTTGTTGGCGATGGTATTCCGGATACCCCCGATGGGGTTGACATTGGAGATACTGTTGATATCGAGCGCCACCCCGCCGTTTGTAATTTTTTAATATCCTTCTTGCGTGTGTTTATCATTTTTCGCCTCAACCTATTCAGCCTCACATCAGTGGGATGGTCGGCGATATATCGTTCTAGTACAGCAATTTCTCTTTGCATCCTCAATATATTTATCCAGTCGTCGGCCGCGCGGCCTTCGTTGAATCTCTCGATCGCACTGATTTTGATTCCGAGGGGTAGCGTAGTTCTCCCGACTGGGGGTAGTATAGGACGGAAAACCTTGGGTCGGCCATCTGCGGATGGGGTTGATATTGTCTCGGGTTCGTCTATGATCTGTTCAAGTTCGCGAGATAACTCGTCTATGCGTTTCAGTCCTTTTTTTACAATCGTCTCCTGTTTAGACCAATTCCGGTGCCGTTTTAGCTCAGCCTTGAGTGTGGGAGATTTCATAGCATCTATTTCGGTTTGTGTTATCGTTAGG
>VMHT01094214.1_pt1 | contig 10730 bp, 14 predicted proteins | sample 4693611 | NCBI WGS metagenome assembly VMHT01 (sample SAMN12280063, study PRJNA550983) | marine metagenome | isolation source: seawater sampled from same location over 5 years 0.02-0.2 micron viral filtrate | place: USA: collected off the coast of southern California halfway between the port... ... | reverse complement strand
TTTTTTTTTTTATTTTTTATATTTTTGGAATATTATATTTATCTACAATTTTTTTATCTATTTTTCTACTTTTACCTCCTACTAAAACACTTGCTACTCTTCCTTTACACCAACTAAACGCTGTTTGATTAGGTCTGCTTCCAGAAGAATAATAAGCACCTTTTCCTTTTTCACATATTTCTTCCATCCCTTGTATTAATTTTTTTTGTTTATTTTTACTACTTGTTAATTTTTTTGCTATTTTTTCAAAATTCATAGGAACACCTAATTTTTTCCTTACTTCTAATACATTACCACTTGTTTTTGATTTAAATGATTTTAATTTTTTTCTACCAGTATATTTACCTTTATCATAATCTTCTGCTGATTTTTTTAATTGTTTCTTCTGTAATTTTTTATCTTTTTCACTTAATGATTTAGGAACATATTTATTTGAATAATCCATTATATTATATATAATATTTTATATTTTATTTACCTACTTTTTTATTTGCGTGTTTATGTGCTTCACTAAAACAACCTTTACCACTTCTAATAAACTTCTTCATTTCTTCTATATGTTTTTTACTATAACTCTTACTATGGGTTTTAAATAAATCAATCTCTTCTTTTTTTAATGCTCTTGGTTTTAATAATGGTTTAGTCTTTTTTTTATACATATATTATATATTATATTTTATTTTAACAATCCCATAAAAATTTTCTTGAATAATAATTAGCACTCTCTTTATTATTTTTAGTTAATTTACCTTTTGCTTTTATTCCTGCTGACCTTTTACAATAATTAATTTGTCTTTGTTTATCTTTATGTTGTGTAAAATCTTTCATATTACTATCTCCAAAATGTATTATTTTTCCTTTTGGAGTTAATACTTTTAATTTTTTTCCTTTTCTATCACTTTTAACTGGAACACCAACCTTCATAATATTATATATAATATTTTAAAATAATTTTTTGAAAAAATTACCTGTTGATTTAGCAACATTAAATATTACTTTACCAACATCTTCAAATCCTTTTTTAATATCGTTTTTATGTTTTACTATTTCAATTACACCAAATGCTAATGTTCCACCGAGATGACCTACACCTTAACCTATGCCTATCCCTAATAAACCACCAGCACTTCCTAATTCTGCTCCATATAATGTAGCACCCCCAATTAACGCACCTGCTCCTACTGCTCCCCCTGCTAATCCTCCTATTGTATCTGCTCCTAAATCTTGTTCGTCTTGATTTCCTCCTAATTTTTTAATACCACTTGATACTAATTTTCCTGTTTCTGCTCCTGCTACATATCCTGCTGAACCAGCAACTACTTCTGGTAAAAATCCTATACTTGTTCCACCGAGAGCAGTAGTTCCTCCATACATTAATCCACCAGTTAATGCTCCTGATAATGCTTCTCTTTTTACTCCTGTTATTGCCTGTTTTCTTGGTTTTCCATCAGCATCGTCAGCAGGGTCTAAATAATCTAATGCTTTATCTACTCCCAGACCAACTAACATTCCAGCACCCATAGAAACAGGATTAATTGCTTCTCCAAAATGTTCTTTAAATCCAGCACTCTCACTTGGAGCAAATGCTTCACCCATTTCATAAGTAGTATTAACTATTTCTTCATTATGATTATTAATTATATTTTGTCTTTCTTCTGGTGAAGCAGAACCAAACTCTTTTATTTGTTGTGGTGTTAATTTAACAGAAGGTTCTTCACTAATACTTTCAAAATCAGTATCAGTAGTAGTAGCAGATTTTTTTTTATCACCTTCTATTTTAGAAAACTCGTCCTCTTGTGTTTCTCTAATTCTTACTTCTTCTGGTGTAGGTTTTATATCTAAATCTTGTCTATTAATAAATTTATTTAATTCAGGTTCTATATCTTCTATTATTTTTGGAGGACTTGCTCCTTTTTTTCTTGAACCTAATTTACTTATATTTTCTTGAAATTCTTTTTCACTAACCATATCTCTTTCTAATTCTTCATCAGTTATACCTGTTTCTTGTTGTATATCTTGTATTTGTTTATTTAATTGTTTTATTAAATCAGCAGTATCATCTGTATCTTCTAACATTTGGTCTATTTTTTCTTTTGGTTTTGCTTGTGGAGTAGATTTTTTACCTGATACAAATTGTTCTTCTTCTGCTGTGATTTTACCTCCCATCGCTTCCCAGAAATCTATTGTTCCGTCCATAGAACCTCTATTATGTCTTCCACTTCCTTTTATCATAGGTTTTCCATTTACTAAACCTACATCATTATCACCTCTTAATCCTGCGTTTTGTAAATCAAATATAAAATCACTATAACTTTTTCCTTTTTCAATATAATTAGTTTTCATATCATTTAAGGTTTGATATTTTCCTTTTTGTCCTAATAATTTACCATATTTAAATGTTAATTCTTCAATAGCAGTAGGAGATAATGAAACATTATCAACATTTCTTGGTTCAGTAAAATTTTCGTGTTTATGTGCGTCATAAGCATTTTTAATAGGATTAAGACCTATATTCTTTTTTAATGGTCTTAATGATTTAACATTCCAATTTTCATGATTAGCATTACTACTTACTGCTAATGGTAATGAGGTAGGGTCGCCTGTTGTTCTAATAATAGTATGTTCTTGTGATGTATTAGTAATACCTCTTGCTGTTTTAGTTCCTATTAATGGATTAAATGTTGTAGAAGGTATATCGTATTTTTGTCCCATATAAATTGCTTTTCCCCCACCTTTACTTGCTCCTCCAAAATGTTCTACTGAACCATATTCATTTACGGCATTTTGGTATTGTTCTTTTGCTTGTATAAATTGTGGGTCTTCACTTTCAAATCCAGTAATCATTCTAAAATTAGTAGATATATCACTACGAGAAGGTTTGCCTGTAAATTGACTACTTCTATAATGTATTTCAGTTTCTCCATTTGGAGTTCTTACTACTATTCCTTCACCATTAGATAATCTTGGGTCAATTGTATATCCTTCCATTTCAGGGTTGCTGTCTATGTATGCTTGTGCTGTTTTAAAATTATCATCAACCATATATCCTTTTTTACTTGCTTCTACTAATTTTGCTCTTATTCTTTCTTCTCTTGTTAAATTTTCTGTATTAGGTTGTAATGCCCTTGCTAATTGTAATCCTCTCATAAAATGTTCTCTATGTTCTTTATCTTCTTCTGTATCTCCTCCTTCACTTTCTAATTGATTAATAGCATCTTGTAAATCCTTAAACTTACCACCAGTTTTTTTTTCTATCTGTTGTTTGATTAATTCTTTTGTTTTATCATTTAAATCTTGTTTTGATTTTTCTAAATATTTTTTAATTTCTTCTTGTGTAGGTGGTATATCTTCACTTGGTTTTGTATCTTTTTTATTAGGGAATATTGCTTCTTCGTGCCTTTTATATCTTTTAACATATTCTTCATAAGATAATTTACCTCTATATTCATTTCTACTCAACATTTATAATATATAATAATAAAAAAAAATTATATATTAATATATTATATGGATTTGATACAATATTTATCTCAAAGAAAAGAAAAGAAAGGTAAATTAACAAGTAAAAAGACCAAAGGTGTAGGTAAGAAAAAATTAGATAGAATACCAAGAAGAGGCAGAGGTTTCGGTCAAAGACACAGAGCATATAGAGATTATAAAAACTCAAATAAAGCAAGTGAAACTGATACAAAAATATTAGCATTATTAACAACATTAGTAAAACAAAATCAACCAACAATAGATTTATCAAAACCAGAAACATTAAATCCATTTATTGAAAGAGAAAAACAAACTTATAGTATGAAGTTTGAACCAAAAATAAAAACATTAGAGGAAAGATTAGGACAAGTAGAACAAAAACAATTAACTATGGGAGAACAAACACAACCAGAAGAAACACAAGCATTAACTATGGGAGATGAAGGTGATATAAGTTCATTCATTCAAGATGTAGAAAGTTCATTTGAAGATAAGGAACAAAAAGCAATAGAATTAGCAACAATATCAAGTAAATTAGCAGATTATGAAACTAAATGGACTGATATAGTAGAAACCCAAGAAGAATTAAAACAAGAAATAGATGATATACCAGTTGGAGATATGAGAGATGTAGCACAAGAAAATTTTAGATTACAAAATTTAGAAGTAAAAGAAGATGTATTTTCATTACAACAAGAACTACAAGAAGACTTAAACCAAGCAGGAGATTTAAGAAAATATAAAGGTTTTATAGATTTTCAAAAAAAACTATTAGGAGTAAGTGTAAATAATTTTGTAGAAGTTGATAATAGATTAGCAGGAGAATTAATAAAAGGTAAAAAAAAATTAGGAGAAGAAGCAGAAGGTTTTAAACAATTTCAAGAACTAACATTTAATGAAAAATTAGAAATACAAAAAGCAAATGATTTATTAAAATTAGATTTAGAAAAATCACAACAGAAAGAAACGGAATTAATGGAAGGATTAAATGATATAACAAGTCAATTTACTAAATTACAACAAAAAGTTTATGAAATGGAAACAAACCCAGAAAAAGCAAAAAGTCCTCCACGAGTAGAAGTAGAAGAAATGGAATTACCTAAACCAAAACCAACAGAAGAAGAATTACAAAAGCAAAAAGAAAAGAAAGAAGCATTAAGAATAGGTAGAGAACAAATGAAAAAACAAAAAGAACGAGAAGAATTAGTAAAAGCAAATTTAACAAAACAATTAACAGATTGGGTAAAATCAACTTCCAGTTATGGTAAGACGACACAAAAAAAAATAATTGATTTATTTGGTGAAGAACAAAATAAAAAACTAATATCACTTGGAGGAAAAGACGCATATTCATTAAAAAAACAAGCAATAAAACAATTATTACAAGAAAAAAGAGGAATTGAATTTTAAATATATTTTATATATATATATGGAAGAAGAGGATAATAAAGTAGAAAAACGAAGAAAAAAAAAAGAAGTTGATGAAAAAAAATTAGAAGAGAAATATGAATATTATGGTGTATTTCCTAATCAATTTTTATTTGAGTATTATAATTTAAAAAAAAAATAATATATATATATATAATGGAAGGTCTTGGTTTTTATAGTGAAGAAACAAATATTCTTGAAGAAATAAAAAATAATAGTATGATGCCTAATTGTCTAAAAATAAAAACTTATAAAGATTATTTAGTAAATGAAAAAAAATATTATTATCCTGATGCCTTAATGGAATGGGTCGCAAGAGAACATTTAGGATTACAAAGAACAGAAGAACAATTATTTAAAATAAGAGAAGAAGCATATTATAATATGAAAAAAATAGAAGAACAAAATAGAATAGGAGAAGAAGAATGTAAAAAAATAGAAGAAGAAAATAAAATAAAAATATTATAATTAATATATGAGTTTTTTTCAAAGTGAAGCAAGTGTTCCATTAGATACTTCAATTATGTTTAGACCTCCTCAAAAATCTAATTTAGTTATGAGTAATCCATTTACATTACCACCTGATGATAATAGACCACAATATTTAAAAGATAGAGATAAGGAAGACGCAAGAGCATCAGCACAATACGATAAAGATTTAAATAAAAAAATAGATGACGACGCACAAAAAGAAACAGAACAAAGAGATTATGATAAAAACCCTATTGATTATGAAGCAAGTAAATTAATTGAAGAAGGAATAAATAAGTTTGGTAAATTATAAAAAAAAAAAAAAATTTTTTATTTTTCTGCTGGGGGCAAGGTTGAGGTGCGGTGCGACAATTATAATTTAGATAATATATTATTATTTATTTCTTCTTCAAAATATAAATTTTTTTCCTTCTTAATATAAGGTAATATAACAGGTTTAATTTGTTTATTTGTTTTATATATTTTATTAGATTTTTTTAATTGTTTTAATTCATTTCTTAATTTAGTAATTTTATCCTTCATATATATATATAATATAAAAAAATATCATATAATATTATATGATAAGATTAAGTAGTCCTTATAAAAGTGATACTAATAAACAAACTCCAATAGAAATGTTATTAGCAAGAATGAAACAATCACAACAAGAAGAAGCAAGAGCAGATGTAAAAGAAAAAGTAGATAGACAATATGAAATGTTGAAAGCAGGTAATACAGCAGTAATGTTAAGAAGATTACATAATAATAAAATATCAGGTGATTTAAGTAATATAAGTAGTAAAACTCAACCAACAGCAGAATTAGATAATCAAGGTTTAATGAAAATAAAAACAAAAAAAGATTTTCAAGAAGAAGCAGAAAAAAAATATAATAAAGATTTAGCACAGAGAACTATTGATTGTAATAGAGGAGCATTAACAGCGTGTGGATATGTAAGTAAAAAAAAAATAACAATAGATAGTATAGCAAATGATTTATCAATTGAATATAATAAAAAAGCAACAGATTTTAATACTAAATTAAAAGCACAAGCAAAAAAAAATCCATTAACAACGAGTAGTGATTTAATAATAGACCCTGAAACAGGAAGAATAGTAAATAATCCAGTAGTAATTAATTTACAAAATCAAGAAAAATTAAAAGAATTAATGAACCAAAGAACAAGTAGCGATGCTTATAAAATAGGACAAGAAATGAAAGAACGAGAACAAAATATAATTAATATAGGAAATCCTAATGTAGCAAGTGATAAACCAACAAATAAAGGTTTAATTAAATACGGACAATTTATGCTTCCTCAATCAAAAATAAATGAATTAGAAAAAACAAAAAAAACTAATCCAACATTATATTATCAACAATTAAGAGATTTAGCAAATATAAAACCAGAAAAAACAAAATCAAAATTAACACCATTACAACAGAGAAGTTATGAGGATGTTAAACGAGCATTTGAAACAATACCAGAAAGCAATATTGATAAAATATTTACTTCCTAACCGCACCGCATTCAAACCTTCACACCAGCAGATTTTAAAATATTTTTTTTTTATTTTATATATATAGGAATGCCTCACGAAAAAACGAGAGGCGATGTATTCATAGCAATAAGAAGCAGAGATTTAATTTCAACAGCACAAGAAGATTATAATAATTCAGGTAGATTTAGTTTATTTGAAAATATAATAGCAAGTGATGACGAAGTGTTAGGAGTATCATTAATATCTGCTACAATACCTAATTCATTTTATAATCTATCAAATAATAATTCAAATAATAAAATAAAATTTAAGGAAACAGGTGATACTGATTTTACTACATTAACAATACCAAGTGGTTCTTACGATATATTAGAATTAAGTAGTAAGGTAAAAGAATTATTAGAAGCAAACTCAACTAATACATTAATTTATACATTTACTTATGATGAAATAAATAATACACTTAATATAAAAAATAGTAATCCAACAATAAAAAATACTACATTTGATTTTACAATAGAAAATAGTTGTAGAAGATTTTTAGGTTTTAAATCACAGGAAATAACAATTAATTCTACTAATGGAATTACAAGTGATAGAGCAGTAGATATAACAGATACAAGAAATAGTATATATATAAGATTACCTAATTTATCAAATAGTAAAGTAGTAGAAAGTAGTTCAGGTAAGTTTAGTAATATTATAGCACAAGTTCCAGTAGCATTAAGTAGAAATAGTTTTTTTGTATTTGAACCTCCAACAGAATTTATATGTGAATTATCACAGAAGCAAATAAATAGTATAGATGTTAATATAACTTATCAAGAAGAAACAGAAGCAGTTAATTTTGAAAATGCTGATTGGGAAATAAATTTAAAAATAACATTTTTTAAATCACATCATACACACGATAAACAACGAGAATATCACCATACAATAGAAAAAGAATTAAGAAGACAAATAGAACAAAGACAAGCACAATTATTACAAGACCACCAAGAACAAACAGAATTAAATAATTTTATAAATAAAAAATTAAATGAAATAAAAACATAATAATATATTATATATAATATAATGAAAGCAATACAAAATTATTATTATTTGTATATTAATAGTGATGATAATATTACAGGAAATGTTAATTGTAAAAATATAAATTTTAATATGGATAGTATCCTACAATCTGCTCCTAATAGGCAGTATATAGAAAATCAAGCATATTGTTATGTAAGATTATGTTATTTTGCTATTGATTTAGCACCTGATGCTACTGCTATTGGAACAACTACTACAATACAAGTAAGAGTTGGAGGAGTTAATTTTCCTAATACATTTGAAACCTCACCATTATCAACAACTAATGCTCGTAATTTAGGTTCTTCTAATATATTAGGTTTAATACCAACTGGAAGAGAAGACGCAACAGATTTTAATAGTTTATATTTATATTCTAATGTAGATTATGATAATACTTATGTTGTAATGGGAAATATATTTAAAGGTCAATTAAATTTACAATTAACAGACCAAGATGGGACAGCATTAGCAGACACACTAACTAATAATAAAAGTTATAATATGAAATTAGAAATATATTTTCCAGAAGACCCAGCATTTAATTTTGATAATAATAAAAAAGAATTAATTATTAATTAAATTTAATTTAATTTAATTTAATTTAATTTATTTATTTATTTATTTATATTTTTTTTATATTTATATAATATATAATGGAAGATAATTCAACTACGCCGATTGAGATGAGATTAAGTGAAGTTCCGTCTATGCCTTCACCTGAAATGGAACTAACATATACTACTGCTATACCTATGAATGGTGCTACATTTACTGAAAATCAAGAAGTAAGAATTGGTTTAAATGTTCCTGCTGATAGTTTTGTTGATTTAAAACGAGCATACCTTAAATTCAAACTTAATAATACTGGTGCTGGTTCAGCATTCCTTGACCCTATGGTAGGTGGTGTATCTGTAATTCAAAATTGGAGAGTAATAGGGGGAACTGGTGCTCTGTTAGAAGAAGTCATAAATTATAATTGTTTTTCTGCTGTTGCTAATTCTTACAAAAATAAAGATGTAGTTTCTTCAATTCATAATTTAATGGAGGGTGCTTCTAAAAATCCTGCTGTTGGTTTAAAAACTAATGCTAATAATAGTAATGCTGAAATGGGTGGTTGTGTTTCTATTACTAACGCACAATCAAAGGTAATTACTCATCGTCCTAATTCTGCCTTCTTCAACGCAGATAGATATATGCCTCTTGGATACACCCAGGGACTTACTTACATTTCCTTAACATTAGCACAGAACGCAACAGCATTTATTATTTCTAATGAAAATGAAGCAAATGCTTCTTCTTATTCTATTAGTGAAGTAGAACTTCATTTACCAATTTTAAAACCTTCTGTTGAGTTTGCCTCTATGTTCCGTTCTGCTATGAGTTCTGGTGTTCCAATTCAAATACATTCAGTAGGAGTTCAAAATACTCAACAAGCGATGCCTAATGGTGCTACTGGGGAACAGACCTTAACATTCTCTACTCGTAAAAGAAGTGTTAAATCATTAATAAATGTATTAAGACCTTCTGCTAATATTACTATTGATGAAAGAAATAGTGTTAGTGGTTTTGTAAATGCCGACACGACAGAGTATAACTTCTCCGTTGGAGGTTTGCGAGTGCCTGCTTCTCGTATAAAAGTCCAAGCAAATATTAACGGAAATGATATGGGTGAATTATTAGCAAATACTCAATTAGCATTAGGTCATTATTCAAGTGATTTAAGAGGTATTTGTTCTATTCATACAACTAATACTATGGTTGATGGTGGTAATGAAGAATACTTAAACGACAGCGAACACGACAGCAAATGTGGTAAAGCAGTATTCGCTCTTGATTTAGAAAGTTATAATTCAGCATTCGCAGGTAAAAATTTAGCAGGTCAAGGTCTTCCATTAGTATATCACGCACAGGTAGGAGGAACAGAAGGGGCACAGGCAAACGGAGCATTACAATTAGATTTATATGTAATTCACGATGTAGTATATGTATTAGATGGTATGACTGGTGTAATTACTGCTAATTCTTAAATTGATATAAAAATATAATAATATAATAAAATATGAAGAAGAAGAAAAAAAAAATAACACAAGAATATATTTTAGAAGAAATAAAAATTGCTAATGCTATATTAGAAGTAATAGATAAAGAACATGGATATAATCCAGAAATTAGAAAAAAAGTTAAACGAGATTATTTTATTGCTGAAATAGCACCCTTAATTGAAGTTTTCAAAACTAAATAATTTATTTTTTTAACCATAAATCTTCTTGTGGAATATTTAATTTATAACAAATATAACTACAATAAAAAGCAGGTTGTCTCTTACAATTAACCATAATATCGTTTTCAGGGTCATATTCCTCAAAACATATTTTACCTTGTGGAATTACAACTTGTAAATATTTTATTTTTTCACCAAATATATTTCTCATATAATTAGTAAATAAATTAGTAGTATTCATAACAAGAATAAATGGTTTATCTAATTCAACTAATTTTTTTAATATTGCTGTTTTTATTTTGGTTTCAAAAGGAGGGTTTGTTATACAAATATCATATTTAGGTATTTTACAATTTAACATATCCCAATTAGTATCACCTACAACTTCATATCCTAATTCTCTCCAATACTCCATAGATTTAGAAGGACTATTAAACATACAACTCTCCCAAATAATTTTATCTTGTGGAATTAAATGTTTAATATTTTCCCACATTTTTTTTTGAGTATAATATTCGTTTTTAACTTCAAATACAGAACATTTC
>VMHT01202284.1_pt1 | contig 10731 bp, 7 predicted proteins | sample 4693611 | NCBI WGS metagenome assembly VMHT01 (sample SAMN12280063, study PRJNA550983) | marine metagenome | isolation source: seawater sampled from same location over 5 years 0.02-0.2 micron viral filtrate | place: USA: collected off the coast of southern California halfway between the port... ... | reverse complement strand
TGCTTCTTTAAGTGTAAACAACTCTCTTATTGATGTTACTTCTGTAGATAGTAACTCTTTTGAAGAAATGATTTCTGGTCGTAAGTCTTTCAGTATCTCTACTGATGGTCTTGCTGACTTTGACGATGTAACCAACTCTAAAGCTACTGAGCAGTTCTCTGACCTTGCTTTAGCTGGTACAAAAGTATTCTTTATGTTCACACGCCCTGACGCTGGCTTATCTGCTGGTGACCTTATGGGATGGAGTGGTGCAGCTTTCATCGAGTCTTTCGAGATCTCTCGTAGCTCTGATGACAATATTACTTACTCTTGTAGCCTTAAAGGTTCTGGAGAACTTACAAAAGTAGTTAAAAGCTAAGAGTCATCCTGGACTATAATAGGAAACAATAGAGGGTAGAGAGGAGGCTTATTAAGACTCTACCCTTAACTAACACTAAATACAGATAGAATGGAACAGAAAGGATATTACACGTTACCTAATGGACAAAAGATGCACTTTAGCATCAATGCTTGGTTTAACTTGGAAAAGGATGCAGGAATGTCTCCTCAACAGTATATGACAGAATTTGGCGAGGAAGCTTCTCAGGAAGAGCCTAACGAATTCAGACTACTAGACTTACTAACAGACCTAGTATACGCATCATGTAAAGCTTACGACCAGGAAGAAGGTAACGAGATAACTTACAATAGATTTAAAATCAGAGGTGAACTCGTTAAGATGAACGGAGAAGAGCTTGCTGGACTTAACAACAACATGCTTAGTAACTCTACTATAGAGACTAGCCTGGGAAAGCGGAGGGTGGTGAAATAACCACCGAAGAGGAGGAAAAGGAATATAGTGTCAGGGAACTAGAGGAGATATGTATTATCGATTCTTTAATTGATCCAGAAAAATTTTGGAAGCTAACGCTTCGGCAGATCAAGTTACTGATGCTATCAAGGGAGAAATTAATATATATGGAATGGGATAAGACCAGGAATATAGAATTTGCTGTATACAACTCAACATTTGCTGGGATGTCAGGAAAGAAAGTATTCGATAAGGTAAGAAAACCTAGAGACCTATATACTCTACCTACCGACTACGCTAACATTAAGCCACAGAAAGTCGACATGGTTCAAGCAGCTTCAGATGTAGAACGCATGAAACAACATTTCAAATGGCAAAAGGATTCAATAAAACACAATTAAAGATAGTTAACTCCAGATTACAGGCGTTAGCTAACTTACCTGATACGCATGTACCTAAAGTACTAAAGAAAGTGTCAGAAGAAATAGCAAAGGATGTTGAGGCTGCCGCTCCAGTTGCGACTGGCAACCTCAGACGTTCTGTTTACCAGAAATCTTCTGATGACAGAGCGAAGGTATGGGTTGATACAACATTAACAGAAACAAGGAAATCATCTAGAAACTTTAATTACGGTTACACAGTGGAACACGGTAGGGCTGGTCGATACAAGACTACTCCATACTTCTACGATGTAGCTATGCGTAGCTTAGGTAAACTAGTAACATTTATTAATAACGCAGTAAAAGATGCTGCCATAAAAGGAAAATAGAATGGCAACAACTAAACAAAGCTTAGAGCTAGAGTTACTGGTCAAATCCGAAGGGTTTAAAGGTCAACTACTAGAAGCGCAAAGAAATTTACTAGAGTTAGAGAAAAAGGCCTTAAAAGCTGGTAAAGCTAACCAAACACTAGGTAAAAAGATTACACAGGCTAAAGTAGCGGTTAAACAGGCTCGTAATGAGTATAACCTAGCTACTAACGCACTAAAGCAACATGCTGTACAAGCGAGAGCTACAGCTACGGCTACTGTGAAGCTTGGTAAGGGGCAAAAGAAATCAAATATGGCAATGACTCAAGCTGCTTATGCACTTGATGATATGCAGTATGGTTTCCAAGGAGTACAGAATAACATCCAGGCGATGGCTGTATCTATGGGAGCTGGTGGGCCTCTTATTGTAGGACTTACATTATTGACTATTGGTGTTGGACTGCTGGTAAAGAAATTCCAGAAAGCTGGGAAAGAAGCCAGAAAACTAAAGGAAGAGTTAAGTGAGAAGCAAGGTCTTGTTGCTAGTATGATGATTGCTGCTGAAGTAATCAAAAACACTACAGAAGGTACTGAAGCTCATACAAAAGCCATGAAGCAGCTTACAGACAACGGTTATATCCCTGCAAAGCAGAAAGTAGACGAATATGTAGCTGCCTTACAAGAACAAATGTTCATAGAGGCTAAATTGGCCGCTAACAAGAAGTCAATACAGGATAACCTAGTTGAACAGTTAGAGGTACAAGAGAAAATAAACAAACTAACCAAGGATGGCCCTGCTAAACGCGCTAGTAGCGCTGGTAGTGGTATTATGGGCGGTGGCGCTCAGCTAAATCAGAATGACTTAGACATGCAACATGCAACTAAGTTAGCAGGAGCACAAGATGAACTTAAGGTACTTCAAGCTCAATTAGCTGAAAAACTAAAGATAAGTGTTGAGGATAGAAGGCAACTAGAAGCTCTAAGAGTTAGAGGTAAGGTGTCTAAAGAATTGGCTCAAGAAAGTGGAGAAACAGATGGAGTATTATACTCTCATGGATTTTTAAAGTCTATTTCAGGTTCTGATATGTCTTCTCAATGGTTTAAATCACTTGAAGAGAGCACAAAACGAGCTCTAGAACTTCAAAAGGCTCAAGGAATGGGCAAAGAGGACTTATTAAGGTCTGAATTGTCTCTTTTAGAGGCTGCTAACTTGCAGTCCCTTGCACTGGAGGATCAGGAAAAGATTTTGCACAGAATTGCTGTTCTGAAGGCTAAAATAGCTAATTCGGAAGAACCAGACCCTTTAAAGGACACTGGAGTCGGTTTAAGCCCAGATGATAAGTTATTTGATAAATTTAAGGCTGATTTAGGCATAATTAAACAACTATTCGACGAAGGAACTATAAGTTTTGACGACTGGATGAACAGAGTGGAGAACTTGACTAATTCTTTCCTTAAGATAGATGAAGCTACCGATACTACTAGGGAGAATACTGAGATGTTTGCACAGGCATTTGTAGGTGCTTTCGAATCTGCTTCTAGTCAAGCTGGTAGTTTTCTAGAGAATTTAGCTACAGGTCTTATGAGTTCCCTAGGTTCTATACTTATACAAAAGGGTACTGCTGCTATATTTAGTGGTATTGCTGATAATGCTATTCTACCTGGATCTGGTGCTGCTGCAATAAAGATGGGAGCTATGGTTGTCGGTGCTGGTGTTGCTCTAAAGGCTGGTTCTAATATCGGCAAGAGATCTGGTGGCGCTGCAGGTGGCGGAGGCGGAGGCGGTTCGTCTAGTGGTGGTTCTAAATCCCCTACTAGCGAAGTTAGACCTAACCCTGTAAGAGAGAATGCTAGAATCAGAAACTCTAACCTAATCATTCCAATGGATAAAATGAGATTTGGTATGCAGGGTGCTGATGATAACTACTCTGGATTTAACTAATAACAAAAACAAGAAAGAATGGCTTTAATATTCAACGTTACACATACTGTAACATTCGGAACTTTCGCTGGTGAGGATTATCAGTGGGAGCTAGATTTACTACGCTCTTACGACGATTCAGAACCAACCCCTTCATGGGCAAGTGATCCTACTGTACAGGTTACTGCAACAAACTCACCTGTTGAGGTTGAATGGATGAGCGATTCTGATGCTTACAAACCTATAATGGCCTCTAAGGCTAAGATAGCGTTACATAAGATTGCTGGGAATACACTTCCTAGATTTACAAGTGCTGGTCAATTTGAGTACCAGGCCAGATTAAGATATAGAAGAAACGGAGAATCCACACTAAATGATTACTGGTGTGGGTTTGTCCAGTCTTCTGACGGGTCTGAGGATGTTAGTTCGATATCTCCTTCTGTTAGCTTTACAGCTATCGATAATTTAGGGGGAATGGAGGACACTACTGTAGACGTAAGCGTAGACAGTCTGACTCCTATTAATCTATTTGACAAAGTACTTGAAGCTGTAAGGCAAACTGGACTAGATTTACCCGTATTGGTAGATTCTGGTATACAAAACGCAAATGGAGACGCTTTAACGGACGTTACAGCCCATCCTTACAGTCTATTCACTTCTGATGACGATAATGTAGAATATCGCAACAAATTGACCTCTAAAGAAATGATTGAGGGTCTTTTGAGCGCATTTAACTGTAGAATATTTCAATCTTACGGTAAATGGTTCATAGTTAACGCTTCTACCCATGGTGGTGTTGGTGCTAACGAAACAGCTACATTTACTAAGTACACTGTTACTAATCAAGAGTACGCAGTTGACGGAACTGAGGACGTTGATTTAATATACAACGTTGGAGGTAGTACTCCAGACTTATTGGTAGCGAATTCTGACTTACAGCTTAACACTAAGAGACCTTTTGGTTCTATAGAGTGTAAGCCTAAGAACGTGAAGGAAAAGAATTACCTTGCAAACGGATTGTTTCAGTCGGGAACTGATGGATTTGACGTAGAGCCTACCGCTCCCGATCAAACCTTAACTAGAGTGTCATTAAACAGCACTACAAAGCACCCTTCTGCTAAACACGCTCTTGCAACTGATAGAAACAGGTTTAGATTAGATAATTTGAACGATGTTTGGTTCAAAAGTGATCCTATGTCTATAGATGTTAACGCTCCTGTAGATATAAGCTTTGACTGGATGGCTACTGACTTAAATGAGTCTGTTTCCATGAATTACGCTGTAGTATTAAGAACAAGTAATTTAGTTACTTATTCGTATGGATTTACTAATAATCCAGGAGCTTATTTCCAAACATCTCAAGATAGTAACTTTACTTACAATTTTGAAGATCAAGATTGGAATATAGGTACTAATATACTAAGCGACAGTAAAATGTACGCAAGTAAATCTAGGTATCATGGTAGAATGGACACTAGCGATACTAATGAATGGCTAACTATAAATGAAACTTTGTCTGCTGGAAAATACTATGACAGCGGAACTAACGCTCACACTGCATTAGACGGAACTATTACAATTTATTGGTTCTACCCTAAAAGTAAGAGAAGCGGAAGGAAGAGGAATGAGGGTACTGACACGAATCGCTGTGATGTTCTAGTAACAAACATAAGCGCTAAGAATAAGTACTCTAATGATGTAACTAAGCCAACATACGAACGTATACAAGCTGACTATACTAAGACTGAGACTTACAAACCTTATTTTGCGGACAACTTACCCAACTCTGTTTACAATAGAATAGAAGAGGAAGGTTTCTGGAGAAAAGGGGAGTCTGTTACTAACTCTACAACACTAGAAAGGATTGTTACTCAGCAAAAGCTGAATGATAATAGAGATGAGTTTAGATTTTATGAAGGTAACTTTATAAACATATCTAGCGACCCAATAGCTCCACACCATAAGTTAAAAATGGATTGGAACAGTTACACTGAAGCTGAGACTCTTGTATTTAAAGGAGGTACTTACCAGCCTAAGGAAGGTACGTTTGATATGTCTCATTATGCGCCTAATCAGTCGACGGACATCGCTCCTGGTGACGGATCTATCAATGACGATGGAACTGTTACTCCAGGATTCTTTGAGTATGACGTAGATTTAGTTGCTGATGACTTTACAGGAAGAAGCAGTAAGGTGACTTACTCTTTAGCGATAGTTCCTGAAGGTTTAGACGAATTTGGGGCTTTACTTTCAACTAACCCTCTATCTGTAGAGGACTTACCTAATGGTGTGCTTCAGATAACTGGAAATCCAGGTGATATTCATAACCACGTTGTTAAGATAAGTGTTGACGATCAATTCGAAGCTTCTGCTTCTAATATGAGTTTCTTTGACGGTACTAATCAAGGTACTGGTATATGGCAACTACTAGAGGAAGGGGAAGATACTGCTGAGCAGTTGAGTAATATATCATTTAGGGACTTAGGTTCTGAGCTAGAGATAGTTTTTGATATAGAAATGCCTCAGAGATCAGAATTTGAACAGCTTAGGATAGCTGGTGAGGTAGATCCTTTCTTGTCGAGCAACAGAGAGTATGACATTACGTTTGATTTAGATTCAAGTGTGACTGACGCATCTATAGTAAATAGTACTAGAGATTTAAGAGGTATACCAGGAACTACAGCTCAAGTAGCTTGTATTATAACTCCTGACGCTGGTAAACAGCTAGATGCTTCTAGTTTCTTAGCAACAGTTGGAACTGGAATAACTTTAACTGGATTCGAACAGATGGGAACGTCTGTATACGGTGAGTTTGAGGTAACATTTCAGGAAACTGATACTACTATAACTGTAGATATAGATGGTGATGCTGCTACTGACGTGCCTGCTGGTACTGATCTTAGTACGGTTACGTTAACTCTAAGCGAGAGCATTGGTAACGTATCGTTATCTAGAACGAGTCTAAATTTAACTGGAATCGTAGGTACTACTGCTATATACGACGTTACAGCTTATGCTGCTGATGGATTCTTACTTAACCCTAGTAACTTTAGTGTTACTGAGTCTGAATCATGGCTAGTTATGAGTAACGCTGTAGGTGGTGGTGAGTCTGTAGGCATTCCTTTGGAAATAACCTTTCCTCAGGCCGATGCTACTGGAACTGCTACGATCAATGGGTCTGCTCAGGCTGTTGGAGCTGAGACAATAAGTATAAGTGTTAACTTTACTAATAATGTCTCTGGATCATCGCTTACTGATACTTCCGAAACGTTCATTCTTAATCACGGTCAAAAGATTAGTTACACTAATACACTGACCCCTTCAAGAGGATCGTTCATGGATGCCAGTTCATTGACTATTACGGAAAACTCTGATGCTAATAACTTAGTGTCATTCTCAGCACATGATGCTGGAGGGGGATCTATTAATATAAACACTTCCATTACTGCTCCCAGCTCAGGGACATCATCTAGCGCAACTTTAACGCTAAGTGGATCTACGAGTGAAGAGCCTTATGTGGGAACTGTCAATCTAACTGAGACTTTACCTTATGGTAGAATAATAAATAACACGCTATCGCAAAGATTTGGGGCTTCGGACTCTAATCTAGTATTTAGCGTTACTGTACTCCCTACAGAGGGATTAACAGCTTATCCTAGTGGAACTACATTCACCATATCTGGTGGAAGTGGATCTAACTATACTTATAGTGGAGGAAATGTTTCCTTTGACCTAACAGTTTCGTTACCTGTGTTTAGTAGCTCTTTTCCTATTGGGAATGTATCTATTAACACAAGTATAACTGGTGTAGCCCCTACAGCTACTATTGCTACCGCAGCAGAAGTGTCGCCTCGTACATTAAATGTACCTGCGAACGGAGGGACTTACACTTTAGCTATTGCGGCTAATGGAACTTATACGTTTCCTGGGTATATTGGAGGTAATACGAATCCTGCTAATCAGTTCTTCACCCTTAGTAATGTTACTAACCAGGGGTCTAGAGGAGGTGTAGCAACTATCACTATTCCGCAGAATACTAGCGGATCTTCAAGGTCTTTCACGAGAACACTTGAGGCGAGTAATGGTATCAACGTACTTAGTGGTATTACTGTAAACCAATCTGCTGAAAACTCAGTAGAATCTGGAGATATAGTATCTATAAGTGTTAACATAGGAGGCACTGCTGGTTCAACAACTGGAGTACTTTATATAACTTAATTTTAATAATATGGCAATAAAGATAGGAGGCTCAGAGCCAACGGACATTTCGTTTAACGGTTCTCAAGCTAACTATGTAACCCTTAATGGCACAATAGTGTGGCAAAGGGTATCTGCCGTAGCATTTACCGTAGCGGACACTGGGGCATCATTCTCAGTGTCTACTACTACGGTATCATGGACATCGCCTAGCGTAGGAACGCTGGTAGGAAGTCCTACATACTCTAACGGTCAAAATCTAGGAACTGTATCTATAAACACGAACAGAACTCAGTATTTTACGGTCACCGTACCCAACGACCCACAATGGACTAACGCTAATCAGGATGTAACATTTTCATTAAGCGATATTCAAGAAGCAACTGTATTCTACCCTCCAATTATATCTGGATTGGTAGCTACGCAGGATTCAACCACAGCAACAGTGGCTAACGTAAGCTGGTCTGTAAACCTACAAGGTTATGCTCAGGTTGGACAAACAAGAGTGTACTATAATGGAGTTCAAGGCACAACAACAGGAACTAGTGTTTCATTAAGTGGTATGACTCCAGGAACTACCGAGAGTTTTACTATAGAGATCGATACTAATCAAGGAACAGGAAGTGCTACCACTTCTACTTACTTCTTGCCAGTATTTGCATTCACTGATGGATATGTAGCTAACTCATTCTCTGTTAACAACAGTGGAGTTGCGAGTGCTACACTAAAAGGTGGAGCTACTGGACTATCTATGTCACCATCTTCGTTCGACTTAAGCTGTACCTCTATTACTAGAAGTACAACGGTTTCATTTACAGCTCCTAGCGGTTATCACAACTCTAATGACACTGTAAGCAACTTAGAAAGTGCTACACAGCCAGGATATGGTAATCCAGCTATCGCTGCTACTATGGCAGTGGCCTCTGGAAGCTTAACAAACATATCTAGCTCTGGAGCGAGTGGAACTCATACTGTAACAGTAACCAACCCTACTTCCGTAGGTGAGTGGAATATAGTTTACACAGGAACAGGTATAACACCTTCAGTGAGAAGTGGATGTGGAGATCGAGCGAGTTTAGCTTGGTCTGTAGCTGCTAACACTGGTGCTGCAAGAAGTGGAACTATAACATTGTATGCTGGAAGCTCACAAACAACTGTACTTGCTACATTGAGTTGGAGTCAAGCTGCTGGAATAGTTTACCATACGCACACCTACACTAAGGCGAGCAGTCAGTCTAACGCTTGTAATGAAATAGGAACTTTAGTTGACGTATACACGTCTAGCTCAAGTGATCCTGTAGTAAACTCTGATGACATATACAGTAATACTTCTTTAACTACATTTGCTGGAGCTGGATGGTATTCAGACGGAGCTAGTGTAGGATATTGGAGTGGGACTGGATGGTCTAATCAAGGACTTTGCGGCTTTGGCGGCGGAGGATTATAATTAAATAACGCTCCCTCTTCGGAGGGGGCTTAATATAAAAGAAATGAAAAGAACACCAAGAAGCTCTTATAGCAAAGGAACAGACGCTCAAATAGAGAAGCGTATACTTGACTCTGCTGAATATGTTTCTGCTTATGACCCGACGCGTAAACAATTTACGTTTTGGTTCTTAGAGACATTTCCAGAAGTTAAGTCTGAAAGTCAAGCTCACAAATACTGGAAGCTAGGCTGGGAAAGATGTACTAAAATACGTGAAGACAAGATCGTAGACAGACGTACAAAAAGAATAATACAATTAGAACACCAATACAATGCACTGAAGAAGGACGATCCTAAATCAGCGGCTCAGGTGTTAATGATGATAGCTAAGTTAGAAGGACTAGAAGTTAGAGCTCAAGATAGAGAAGAAAACGACAAGTTCGAAGCTGACAAACCTATCTTCACAGTATACAAAGATAAGAAAGATAAAACAGCGTAATTATGAGTGGATGGCAACCGACAACATGCTTCACTAAGATAATAAGCCTAGATAAGCGAATTAAAGCTATCTATGGTGGTTCTTCTAGTGGAAAGACATTTAACGTACTAGCAAAGCTATATCAAGACGCAGTAGACAATCCTGGAGAAAGGATAACTATTGCCTCAAATACATTAGCTAACCTTAAGAAAGGTGCTGTCCGAGATTTACGCAATATCTTACTATCTAGGGAAGCTTGGAAGCCAGAGTGCTGGAAGAAGAGTGAATCTATATACGAATTGAAAAACGGATCTATTATCGAGTTTATCGGTATGGAGGATGAAACCAAAGCTAGGGGGCCTCGTAGGGAGCGTTTGTTTATTGATGAAGCAAACCGTATATCCTTCGAGGTGTATACCCAGCTAGAAAGACGTACAGAGAAAGAAGTAATCCTATCTTGGAATCCAAGTGGGCCTTTCTGGTATAACGACTATATAATGGATGATGTTGAACACAATCAACTAGTTGTTAACTTTAAGGATAACGAAGCTCTTAGTGACGTACAATTACAATATTTCCACGACTTACAAAGACAATCTACTCGTTCTGACTACATGATGAACGAATGGAAGGTCTATGGTCTTGGAGAATGGGGACAAGTTCACGGAGCTTGTATAAAAGACTACAAGGTTATTGAAGGTAATCCAGATGATGGATTCACTAAAGACGGTAAAGCATTTGAAGGTTTTCAATTATGCGGTATTGGTCTTGACTTTGGTAACGTAGATCCAAACGCAGCCGTAGGACTGTATAGGAACGATTCTAACGAGTTTATTGTTGATGAGATACTATATGAGCCCGATCTAGAAATATCGGACATCTACGACGCTCTGAGAGGTTATGACGCTATGATATATGCTGACTACAACTTTCCTCAGACAATTAGAGAGCTAAGAAGTAAAGGATTAAGTATACTTAAATGTAAGAAAGGGCCTGACAGTATTAAACGTGGAATAGACTTGGTTAACGAGACTACTCTATATATAACTGAAAGATCTAAGAACTTGTTAAACGAGTTTCTTACATATAGATACAAACAAGATAAAGATGGTAACTTAATGGAGAATAAATACGAAGGGCCTGATCACTTAGTTGATAGCCTTAGATATGT
>VMHT01199512.1_pt1 | contig 10731 bp, 7 predicted proteins | sample 4693611 | NCBI WGS metagenome assembly VMHT01 (sample SAMN12280063, study PRJNA550983) | marine metagenome | isolation source: seawater sampled from same location over 5 years 0.02-0.2 micron viral filtrate | place: USA: collected off the coast of southern California halfway between the port... ... | reverse complement strand
TTATTTTCAATGCTTTTTGGTGTTGGGCTCATGATTTTTCTTGATAATGCTAAGCAAAAAGTTAAAAGACCTAAATTACTATCTTTTTGGAGAAACTGTTTATTACTTTTATTTGGCATTGCTCATGTTTCAATTTGGGAAGGAGATATTCTCATGTATTATGCTTTGTGCGCTTTTTGTATAGTTTTATTTCCTCAAATTCAAAATAATAAAATAACAATATTTTTTATCAGTCTTTTAGTTTTTATAGACCTTTTGCTCATAAATTATGTTGGTTCTTTATATGACGCTACTGGTAATTTAATTTTAGAAGAACCTTGGGTAGCTGTTGCAAGCGAGGGTGGTTCTTTGAATTTAGGAAAGTTTTGGTTTCCTGAAGAATCTGGGTTTGGAAATATGTTTTTACTTTTGTTTGCTCTAGACAGCTTCTTAAGAGCAATAACTTTAATGGTAGTTGGAATTTTACTGTACAGTCTAAATATAATTCAAGGAAGTAAGGGGCTCAATTTTTATAAAAATCTGATGTTTTACGGATTTGGCATAGGTTTGCCTTTTTCAATTTATAGTATTTATTTACCTATTTCGTCTGAATATAGCGCTGCAATTGCAATTAGTAGTCGGTTCTGGCAATCTCTCTCAGTAATTCCAATGGTGCTTGGCTATGTTGGATTACTGACAATCATGAATATAAAACTTAGAGAAAGTATTTCAACTAGATTACGTGCATGTGGAAAGATGGCATTTACAAACTATATAATTCAAACATTGCTTGGAGTATTTGTGCTTGGTGGTTTATTTGGAATTGGAACTTTTTCAAGGTCTCAATTATTTCTGTATATAGTCATTATTTGGGGGTTGCAAATATACTGGTCAAAACCAATTTTAGATAAGTGGAGATACGGTCCGCTTGAATGGTTCTGGAGAAAACTTACTTATCTTTTTGTTTAGCTTTTATGCTTTACAATAAATGTATCAATCTTATTTTCTAAAATTGGAAGCGTTATTCCCCCATCACATAAGACTTCATCATGGAAGTATCTGATATCGAACTTATCTCCTAGTTCATTTTCAGCTTTTCTACGTAGCTCTTCAATTTTTAACTGACCCATTTTGTAAGAACATGCTTGACCTGGCCAAGCAATGTATCTGTCGGTCTCAATTTCTGCATTTATTTCCTCAATTGGAGAGTTTGCTTTGAAAAATTCAATTGCTTTATCTCGAGACCAACCCATGCCATGCATTCCTGTATCAAGAACAAGGCGACATGCTCTCCATGCATCATTTCCAAGTCTTCCAAGCTGTTGGATATCATTGGAATAAAGACCCATTTCATTAGCTAATTGTTCTGAATAAAGTCCCCACCCCTCAACAAATGCTGTGGAAGCAACATACTTTTGAAAGTCCGGTACATCTTGAAGCTCGACTGCAATAGTTCTATCTAAATGATGTCCTGGTATCGCCTCATGAAAAGCAACAGATTCTGCTTCAAAAATACTCTTCGTTTCTGCTTTATATGTATTTAGGAAATATGTTCCATCTCTTGATCCATCAGGAAGTGGTGGATAATAATATGCAGGTGGTGCATGTTGTTCAGATGCCTCAGGGACAGGTAATACTTTACAAGGTGATTTTGGAAATACCGTAAACCAGTCCCCAAGTGGCTTATAAGCTCTTTCAATAGTATCAACTGCTAATTGAAGCATTTGTTGTTTACTTTCATACCTCATTGATGGTTCTGTCTGCATTTTATGAATGACTTCTTCTGGAGTAGTTACTCCGGGAAATACACTTTCTCCGAAATCAAAAAACTCCTTTTTTAATCTTTCAATTTCAGAAAGCCCTACCTCATGAACTTCTTGAACTGTTATGTCTTTATGCCCTGTGTATTTTCTTAAAGCTCTAAGATATGTTTCTTTTCCACCGTCAATCCACATAATTCCTGAACTTTCATCCGATCTCCCGTTAGGAAGATGCTCTAATTTAAGCTGCTCCATATAAGTCAGTACAGCTGGTCTAACGTTCATTTCAATAATTTTCTTAGCTTTTTCTTTCCATTCTGATATTAGAGACTCAGCTATTTCTGGCGAAAAATTTACAAGCAACAATGGGTCTTTATCTATTTCTGAAGAAAGATAATTTTCTAGCTGATCAATTGTTCTAAGTAAGTTTCTCTCTGTAGCAACTCTATTGTTGGCTAATCCTACTTTTTGTACAGCAGCTATTTGACTAAACAATCTCTTATACAGCTCTAGTCTTTTCAGCAACATGTCGGCTGACTCTATATCAGGAACAAACATTTGTTGGTTGTAATCAATTAGAAATCCAGTAAAGCCCGACACTCCTGCACCAAATTCCCAACTCTTGTCTAATAGTGAGTCTTTATTTGAACTTAAAGCAAACTCGAGCATGCCATAAGTTACTTTTTCTCTGTGTGATAAAGTGTTTTGGTCAATATTTTCTAGCCTAGAAATAAACCCATCGACTACCTTGGTTTCCTTATTAAAAGTTTCATCCGTGAGTTCTTCTAGCTTCTCAAAATATGCTTTATGACCGCGCATAATTGCAGATGTGGGTGAAGAATCTTGAGAGTTTTGAAAAAAATCATTTGATAGTTGTGTAAGTAAATTAGTTGTCATTAAGGTCCTTTTTTAAATTTTTAATCTCTTGTTCAAGTTTATCTAATTTTTCACCTAATTCATTAATAGTTATCTCTTTATCGCTAAAACTGGTAATAAAGTAGGAAGATACTGCTGCGGTTATTGTGGCAATAAATCCAATGCCCATGACCATCAAAGAGCTTGCAATAATTCTCCCAAGGTTAGTAAGTGGTGTAATGTCTCCGTAACCCACTGTAGTAATTGTGACTAATGCCCACCAAATACCATCACCATAAGTATTTACAGCTGGTTCAGATATATAAAATAAAAACCCAAAAAACAAAACAATACCAATAGTTGCGTAAACTATAAATCTAAGACCTTTTGAATTAAATATAGATTTAACCGTTGTAGAAAATCTTGTTAGCAAGGCAGCGAGCCTAAAGAATCTAAATGCATTTAAAATCCTCGGTAGTCTTGCAAATCTTAAAAATCCAGAAGACTGCAAACCCTCAGGGACAATAGGAAAAGAAAAGATTACAATGAATAATTCGATTTTATGAGTTTTAATAAACTTAAATTTATTTTCTGCAAAATACAATAAAACGGTATATTCCAAAAGGAAAACAAACCATATTCCCCAATTCAAATAATAAGCAATACTGCTTAAATTTTGCTGAGAGTATTCAATAATTAATACCGGTATAAGCATAAGTACAGATATCATCACTGGTACTTCAAAAAATTTTTCGACTTTTTTATATTTCTGATTTTCCATACATGCATTATAAAACTCGCAAAATAAGAATTTGTTAAGTATTCTAAAAATAGGCTTATGAACAGGGTAATTTTTTTTGTAGCATTTATACTTCTCCTTTGTGTTCCATTTTCTGTAAATTTTGGAAACGATGAAAGTTTTAACTATTTAGAAATAGTTAAGAAATTAAAGGATGAAATAATCTCAATCGTAATAAAAACAGAAATAACTAGCCCAAGTGAATTAGTTTTCAGTGAAGAAGACAAAGTATTATTTAATAAAAAATATGAAGAGTTTAAAATAGCTGAAACTTTGAATTCAGAATATTTTTTTGCTACTTATGCTGAAGAAAGTATTGCAAATAACAAAAATATAAATAAATACTTAGCAAAATTTAAGTGGCTTTCACTTAAAGAAAAAGAAGGTGGGGTCAAAGGTATATATTTAAACGGTTATGATTTCACAAACAAAGACAAGATACAATCAATAACCAATATTCTTTTAAAAACTGAAGTAAACACTGTTGTGTTGGATGTAAAAACAGATAACGGTCATCTTTTATACAACAGCGGGTTGTCAGAAGTAAGTGAACTAAACAACAAAAGAGTCAAATATGACAAAGATGTACTACTTAAATTTAAAAGTGACTTCAATATATATTTAATAGGTAGGGTAGTAGCATTTCAAGATCCTACTTTTGCAAAAAATTTTGAAAACTCATCTGTTATAAATCCTGAAACTAATTCTCCTTTTACTCAGAATGGGCAATACTTTTTAGATCCAGGTGATGATAAAGCTAGGGATTACGTTCTTAATGTTGCAGTTGAAGCCTGCTCATTGGGTTTCGACGAAATTCAATTTGATTATATACGATATCCAGACACGAACACTAAGGGATTAATTTATGAAGATGAAAATATAACAAAAAATAGAGTTGAAAACATAAATTCTTTTTTAATATCTTCAAAAGACGTTTTAAACGGAATGGGTTGTTTAGTTTCAGCTGACATATTTGGTTATGTTTTACAAAATAAATCAGATAACGGTATAGGTCAACATTTAGAAACAATTGCTGAAACAGTAGATTTTATATCTCCAATGGTTTATCCATCACATTACTCAAAGGGATCTTTTGGATATCAGTATCCAAATAATTTTCCTTATGAAGTAGTTTCTGCTGCACTTAACGATGGGCTTAAAAGAGGCATAGAAAAGGAAAAGATTAGACCATTTCTACAAGGCTTTTGGCATGATTCAGAAGATGTACAATTAACCATAAAAGCAGCTGAAAACAAAAATCTAGATTGGATTATTTGGAACAATTCTAGCCAGTATGAAGTAGAATATTTTACTAAAATTGAATCATGAAAAATAAAGACAAATTTAAAAAATCCTTAGATAGTATTTATAAAGGTTTATGTGATGTGAGTGATTGGATGTATCATAATCCAGAACTTGGCTTTGAAGAATATGAAACATCTAAATATTTAGTCGATTTCATAGAGGGTCATTCACAAAAAGTTAATTACCCTTCACACAATCTAGACACTGCTTTTGATATAACTTATGGAGACTCAGGTCCTTTAACTGTCATATGTGTTGAGTATGACGCATTACCTGAAATTGGCCATGCTTGTGGTCATAATATTATCGCTACTGCATCAATAGGAGCTGGCCTTGCATTAAGTAAGTTAGCTAAAGACCTTGAGATAAGGGTAAAGCTATTAGGAACTCCAGCGGAAGAAGGTGGTGGTGGAAAAATTATTCTCTTGGATAATGGAGCATTTGAGGATGCTTCATGTTCTATGATGATTCATCCTGGTTATGAAGACGTTGTTAATCCAACTTTTACAACAATACAGCAATACACTATCGAATATTTTGGGAAAGATGCACATGCTGCAGGAGCTCCAGACCAAGGGATTAATGCTCTTGATGCTCAAATTCAATTATTTGTAAATGCATCAACTTATAGACAGCAAATGGTTCAGAGTAATAGAATGCACGGGGTTATTAGAGATGGTGGTTTTAAACCCAATATTATTCCCTCATATACTAAGTCCGAATGGTATCTAAGGTCATTAAACAAAGCAGGATTAGACGAGCTAGAAAAAAATTTTCATAACTTTGTTAACGCTGCTGCAATGTCTACTAAATGTGAAGTTAAAATTACATCTCCTGATTACAGATATGAAGAAATAAACAATAACGAAAAGCTTTACAAATTATTCACTCAGAATGCAAAGGAAGTAGGAAGAGAAATGATTTTACAAAAGAATGCTACGCGTCCTGGTTTAGGTTCTACAGATATGGGTAACATTTCACAAGTTTTTCCTTCAATACATCCAATGCTTTCAATAGGCGAAAAAAAAGCAGTAAATCATCAACCTGAATATGCTGCAGCAACATTGACCGAAGGTGGGCATAGGGCTATATATGATGGTGCTTTTGCTATGGGTGCTTCAATAATTGATCTTGCTGAACAAGACCTTTGGAATAGTCTTTAGAGTATCTGACTAAGAAATAGCTTAGTTCTATCATTTTTTGGATTATCAAAAAATTCATTTGGAGTATTTTCTTCAACCATTAAACCATCATCAAACAACATTACCCTGTCCGCGACTTCCTTTGCAAAACCCATTTCATGTGTAACTACAATCATTGTCATACCAGATTTGGCGAGCTCTTTCATAACATCAAGTACTTCTTTTATCATTTCTGGGTCAAGAGCAGACGTTGGTTCATCAAAAAGCATTATTTTAGGTTCCATAGCAAGAGCTCTTGCTATTGCTACTCTTTGTTGCTGGCCACCAGAGAGTTGTCCAGGAAATTTATGTGCTTGCTCCGGAATACCTACACGCTCTAGAAGTTCCATTGCTTTTACCTCAGAGTCAGATTTACTTTTTTTTCTAACCCATATAGGAGCAAGAGTTATGTTTTGTAAGACTGTAAGGTGTGGAAATAAGTTGAAACTCTGAAAAACCATTCCTACTTCAGATCTGATTGCTTCAATATTTTTAATATCATTTGTCAATTCAATTCCGTCAACAATTATTGACCCTTCTTGGTGTTGCTCTAATCTGTTTATACATCTAATGAAGGTTGATTTTCCAGAACCTGATGGACCACAAACTACAAGTACTTCTCCCTCTTGTATCTCCATAGATATGCCTTTTAGTGCCTGGAAGTCTCCAAACCATTTTTTTACATCTTTAGCTTCAATAATGCTCATATAATTACCTTTCACCTAATCCTAATCGCTTTTCAAACTTCATACTTCTTCTAGATAATGTAAATGTAAAAATCCAATAAACCAACGCAATAAATAGTAAGTTTTCTCTATCATGTCCAATAAAGTTTATGGGGATTGATTGATTGCCGATAACCATTCGGCCAATTGTGAGAAAGTCAAATAATCCAATAATTGTTACGAGGCTAGAATCCTTAAATCCAGTAATGATACTGCTAACTAGAGTTGGAACTATTGCCCTCAAAGCTTGTGGTAGCACAATCAATGATGTCTTTTGCACAGTATTCATGCCAATTGCATCTGCAGCCTCGAATTGTCCTTTGGGTATTGACTGTAGGCCACCTCTAATATTTTCTGCAAAATAAGCACCACTGAAAAAAGCTGTAACAATCAAAACTCTAACTATGAGATTAAACTCTACACCGTCAGGTAAAAATACTGCCATCGTTACGCTGGCAAAAAATAGCCAGGTAATGTATGGGACAGATCTAACAAGTTCAATTATTCCTGTGCAAACACCTTTAATAATTGGAAGAGAAGAGTTTCTGCCTAAAGCTAATAGAACTCCTAGGGGAAAAGACACATATGTCCCAAATATTGCCAATAGCCATGTTAGTGAAAATCCTCCAAAAATACTTGAGCCAGGTACTACTATCTGAGTAGTCGAAGTTCCTCCTTCAAGTAAAAATGCAGTTGTTGTTAAAGATACTATCCATACAATAGTCAAGCTTCTTTTACCTTTTGCAGAAGTAGAAACTGCTGGAATAATAACTGAAAACAGTAAAAGTAATAATAGACCGGCTTTTACAAGTAGGATAACTTTTAAAAACAGAGAAGCTAATGTAACGATCACTAGAAGTCCTAAGTAATAACCATAGAACTTCTCAACAATTTTATTATTAATAAGATATATAGTTAATACGCCTACTAGTAAAAATCCAATAAATACTGGAATATCATTTCTAATAAGTTCATTTAAGTCAATAAGAGGTTTTTTGAAAATCCATGAAAAAATTAACAATGGTAGTAATACCCACGAAATAGAAACTGCAGTTTTAAACTGTTTTTTATTCTTAAAATATATACCAATTAAATAAGCGGCTACGAAAGATATCCATATTAAAGTCCATGGTATTTTTGTAGAATTTGCTATTGGCATTAATGGATCGGGAAATACTCGTTGATTTTCTGCATCTAGTTCAATAGTTGGAATTTTCATAAGCCACAAAAAAACTATCGGAACAAATAAATATATTGATACTAAAAATGACTTATTAAAGTTTAAGTTAATTTTTGAGAGTAAAAAAAATACTACTAAAAGTCCCAATAATATACTTAATAAAGGAATTCTTTCAGCGTACGAAAAAACATCTACTTGTTCTCTTATTCCAGTAGCTGTACTTACAATAACAGAAGTAGTTGGAGCAATAAGGGTAAGAAAAATAATGCCAAAAATTATTTTTGAAAATGTTAAACACAATTTACTGAGAGATGTTTTTTCACCAGTTTCCCAGAGTCCTACAGAAAGACCGGAAAATACAAAACCTAAACCTACACAAATCCAGATTCTTATAAAATCAGATTCTGGGTAAGCTTGAACCATATAAAGTTGCATGTTGTTTAATACTGACAACCAATCTTTATCTGGAGCTGTTGCAAAACCAAACATTCCCCTAAAAAAACTTATCATTACGTAGCTGGTAAGAAACGTTAACAATGTAGATACAGGAGAAGAAAATAAATTTTCTTTTATGACCCTAGTTTGTTTTTTTAAGTCGATATTCATCATCTTTCTACTATCTTTAGTTTTCGATTGTAATAATTGACAATACTTGAAAGGGTTAAACTCACTGTACTAAAAAATATCATCCAAATAAGAAAAACCGGTAGGGTTTGACCTTCTTGATTATATAGTGTTTGTCCAACAGCAACTACCTCTGGAAACCCAACAGCAATTCCTAGAGATGTATTTTTTGCTAAATTAAGATATTGATTTCCCATTGGGGGGAGCATTATTCTTACCGCTTGTGGAAGAACAATTAGCCTCAAGAGTGCACTTCTTCTTAAACCAAGAGATAAACCAGCTTCGGATTGACCTTTAGAAACTGCCATAATTCCAGCTCTAACTATTTCAGAAATAAATATTGCTGTATAAATAACAACACCCATCCAGGTAGCAAAATAACCAACAGTTAAACTTTTTCCAACTTCATTAGAATATCTTTTAAATTTTGTTGTTCCAACTTGTTGAATTTCAGCCATATTTAACTCATAAGGAGTACCTGTAATAGACCAATCAAGTGCATTTGAAATTCCACCAAAAAATTGTGGTAGTCCCCAGTCAGATTTAAAGGTTGGTTCGTCTCCAACTAAGAATTTCGCAATACCTTGACCTACAGGAGCAAACATTAATGCGATAAATATTAGAGCGATAACAATAGTAATAATCATTTTAAAGTAGTCATCATCACTATATTTACCCTGTAGTTCTCCAGATCTTTTACTTTGAATCTGTTTTCTTACTGATCTAAATGAAAAATAGCCTGCTAAAACAGATAATAAAGCTTGATAAAAAAGACCTGGAAGTAGCTCAAGGCCTTGTGAAATAAAACCAGAGACAAATCCAATTATTCCAACAATCCTATAGCCCCCAAACCAGCCAGCAGCTAATAATATAATTAAAGCTGAAAAAGACCAAAGAAACGGTTTTGTCTCTCTTCCTTCTTCTTCTAATAGTTTAACTCTTTGTTTATAAACACGATTACTGATGTAAATGGTTATTAAAAAATAAAGCATAAACATCCATGCTCCATCTTGTCTGTTTGGCCAGGATAGGGCTACTCCTTTTGAACTAGCATGGAACAGTACAGATCCAACATCATAAACTTCTAGTCTTGGTAGTGAAAGAATTAAAGCCTGGAAAAATAAAATTTGAACTAATAAAGGAACATTTCTGACAACCTCTAAGAGAGAAGTAGCAGTCTTTTCTACAATATAGTTATTAGATAATCTTGCAATACCAAGAATCGTACCAAAAAATGTCGCAGCCACTATCCCAGTTACTGTGATACGTAACATATTGAGCATTCCAGTCTGTAGCATTTGAAGACCAGATTTAGGAAGTGTATAAAGTCCTTCAGCAATTGAAACTCCCGGTGTTTCTCCTAAAAATCCCCATGAGAAAGCAATATTTGTATTAGCTAAATTACCAACAGCAATATTTAAATAATTAAAAATAAGAGCAATAAGACCACCGAGAAAAATAAATTGAACTGCCCACTTTAAAACAACAACATTTCTAAAAAATGCTCCGATTTTACTTAGCAATTTCACCATAGAAAAATAGTACTTGATTGAACTCTTAAATGAAACTCAAATTCCTACAAAAGCAAAAAGAGCCCGAAGGCTCTTTTTGCAATAATTTTGTTAACAATTACCTTGCAGGAGGTGCGTAAATTAATCCGCCATCTACCCATCGGTCGTTATCTCCACCTTCTCTAAAGAGACCTAATGGATTTAGGTTTCTTGAAAAGATTTCATCATAGTTTCCGACTTGCTTAATAACGTTATAGTAAGCATCTGCACTAAGACCCATCTTAGTTTGAAGTTCTCCATCGTTTGCACCAAAGAGTCTTCCTAATTCTGGGTTAGCTTCAAGATCAGCTGAATCTACATTTGCAGCAGTAACGCCATATTCGTCAGCGATAATTGTTGCATATACAGTCCAGTTAATGATGTCTGCCCACTGGCTATCATTTGATCTATATGTAGGACCAAGTGGTTCCTTGGAAATTGGTGATGTTGGGAAAATTACCCAATCATTAAGAGCATCATTTACCGCTCTTCTACCAACAAGTCCAGAACCGTCAGTTGTTACAATGTCACACTCACCAGCAATAAATTTATCAATTGCTTCAGAGAATGCTTCTACTGTAATAAGCTGAATTGTTCCGCCTGCAAGACCAACACGCTCAGTAATATTTTTCTCAGTTGTTGTTCCAGCGTTTGTACATACTCTTAAACCGTCAATATCTGCGACAGTTGAGCTGTTTGACAAACCATCAGCTACTCTACCCATTAATTGTTGACCATCATAATAAGTTGTTGGTCCAAAATCGTTACCTAAT
>VMHT01033293.1_pt1 | contig 10733 bp, 7 predicted proteins | sample 4693611 | NCBI WGS metagenome assembly VMHT01 (sample SAMN12280063, study PRJNA550983) | marine metagenome | isolation source: seawater sampled from same location over 5 years 0.02-0.2 micron viral filtrate | place: USA: collected off the coast of southern California halfway between the port... ... | reverse complement strand
AGGAGCTGCAAGTTGTTCTGCACCCTCTAAAACGCTATCAATTCTTTCTAAATCAGCTGTAGTCGGATCTTTTTCGATATTAAAAATTTTGTAAAAATCATTGGTATATCTGTACTGTACAACAGGGTGGTAATTAAAAAATCCAGTTGTTTCTGTAGTTTGTGATCTAGAGTACAAAGCTTTAGCTAATTCAGGATTTACTAAACGTAAATAGTTATCTGCAGGGGCTAGTATGTAAGTAAAGAAACCACGTACATCTTTTGCAAACTCGCTTCTTAATATTTTTTTAGCTAACGCATTAAAACGTGTAGCATTCTTTTTACCCACCATTTTACCAATCATTTCAGAAGTACTATCTACCCAATTTCTTATATCTGCTTGTTCTGTTACACTCGCAGTAATATTGTCCCGTGTTAAACCATTTCGGTATGCTTCTACAACACCATTTGCATAATCAGTAAAGACTGGGTTTACTTCTCCGTACCTTGCTCTAATCCTTCTATCAAAACTTTGCCAAAGTTGTTTTATTTTTTTAGCAAGAGTTTGGAAGTATTTGAAAGCACTAGGAGCCATAGGTGTAGAAGGTTCCATAGTAGTAACTGTTCCCGCACCCTCTTCCAATAAAAACTGCGACATTCTGTCAGCGTACCATTCTTCAAAAGGGAATTCTCGAGTTGTATATTGATCTTCTACTTTTTTAAATTCTTTAAATAAAATTTGACCAGTTCTTTCGTCTGCCTTACTTACTTTCTTATCTGTTCTTTGACCAAAAGCATCTAATCCTAGTCTAGTCATTTCTTCTCTAAATATTACGTGGCCTAACTCATGTCCTAGTACATAAGTAGAAGCAATATCATTAGCTGTTTTATTGGTCCCTCGCAGTGCTTGAGGGTTTATGATAACTATATTTATCTGCCCACCCGCAAATCTGTGCGCCATACCGGGGTGATTTTTTGCAATCATCTCTTGTTGTGTTTGTCTAATTGCTTCAGCTACAGTACGAGATTCACCATCACTATTCATAGTTTGCATCTCACTTCCATCTGGATTTTTAAGACTTAAGTTAACTGAGTCTTCAGCTGTTATTACAAAAGTTTTACTGGTAATTTTAAATAAATCTTTTAACTTTCTATTCATTTCACCTATAAAACTCTCACCAGTAAATTTTCTGTCGCCTTCTTGTAAATCAAATATAGCTGCAGCATTTGGGCTTGCCTCTACTCCAGCTTCTACATTATTAAGATTGACCTCAACACCAGCAGGATTAAAAGTTGGAGTGTCTTCAAATAAATCTATTTCAGGTGCGGCTTCAGTTGCAGTAGGTGTAGTGTCTTCTGCTCTAACTCTTTCTAAGTTTCTTTCAGCACGTTGCTGTTCGGCTTCTCTTAAATTTAAGGGTACATTACCGGAATCAGTTTGCACTCTTTCTTGAGTCTGAATGAATTCATCTCTTTTTTGACCAATCTCATACTCAGTAACAGGTAAAGTCCCTTCTTGTGCTGGTTGTTGCGGTAATACTATTAACTCACCATTATCATCAAATATTTGCGTAGTCATTTCAGGCACTACTCCGGTAGGCCCTTCTACTCTAAGGTCTCCAGCCCTAGCAGTAGACTCTCTCATAGCTACGGACTCATCTCGACCCCCTTGTTGTACTCTAGAATCATCTTTACCTAATGTTTGGTTAATCTCTCTATTGTAAGTATTTATAGCTTGTTCTAATGCTGCTACCTCTTTTTCAGATAACTTAGGGTCATTAAGTTTCTTGTTAAGTTTTTGTATTTCAGTTAGTTTTCCAACAATACCTTGAGGGCTAGTGGTTGTAAAAAATATACTCATATCCCCACCTTCTTGAGCATACTGTGCTTTAGCACGTTCAACAAGAGCTTCGCCAAAAAGGTTATTCTCTGGGTCTTCTTTTAAATTATTTAATATTTCTGTGTAGTCTGAAAATTTTTCTCTTGCTGATTTTTTTGCAGAAGTGATATTATCTACGTCTTCTAACATACCTGTTAAAGACATAAATTGAGTAGGCGCACCCGGTTCTGATTTAGATCTTCTATAAAGTAAAGGCACCTCATATATAGTAAGTGGAGATTCATCTAAACTTACAAACTCAGAACCTTGTTTACCAAAATCTTTTTGCACCACAACTTCAAAACCTTGGGCTTTATAGGCTTCCAATATATCAGGAACTACTCCAGCAAAAGCTTGAGCAAAAGCCTGAGAAGGATTTAAACCTGATTCTTGAAGTTGATTTCTTACTGTGTTTAATTCGAGGTTTATCTCAGGAAATATTTGTAAACCGCTAAATAGAAGGGTATGCATGTTTACAGATACATCTTGATTAGCAAACAAGAACTTCATATCCCCATATCCCAGTGTAGTGGGAGCGTTGCCATTAGTAACTTTTATTTTAAATCCAGGAGTTGCTTGAGATTGTCCAGTTTGTTTGTTTTTAAATAGAGATTCTAATACGGCTTTTTCTACTGACTGAATAGACACCAACTCAATATTAGGGTTTGTTCTAGTAACTAAAGAATAAGTACCAGAGTCCGATGGAGTAGTAACAATTGCAATATCTGGCTTAGTTGGTTGCTGTTCAAAGTAAGCTTTTAAAAGACTTAGACTTAAAGTTTTCATTCTAGGAGAGTTAACATCTTGTTCAACGCCTCCCCAATATGTTTTTTCTTGGTCTGTTCCTAACTCATCTAAATATCTTTGTCTAAGTCGTGCTAGTTCTTCATCAGCTGTTTTATTTTTACCCTCTTTTGTTTCTGGTCTAGGTTCATAGTTTGTTTTTTTATAAGTTAGAGGGTCACTAAATTTATATGTTTGGTTTGTATCTCCCTCTGACTCTGTTCTTGCTACTAATTCAGGAGCTATAGTAACTCTAGCCTCTTCTAATTGCTGTCCAAACTGCCCTCCTTGTCCTTGTCCACCAAGTCTACTTAAAACAGTATTTATATCTTCTCCAGTTCTTTCCGCTTCTTGTCTTGCGGCATCAACTATTTCACTTGTGTTTCTAAAAACAGGGGCGTCAGGATCATCATCTAAGGTAGTGTCATCATCTGCCTCAAGGTCGTCCATAGCGTCGATATCTGGATCATTAGGGTCTATCATGTTTCTAGTGTCTTCTATAGCAAACGCTTCTACTTGAGTATTTGGATATTTTTGTTGAAGTTGTGTAACTGCTTGATCTAAGTTCTCAACAGTTTGAGACACTTGTTTCTGCGCAACAACATTACCCTCACCGTCTTTTACAGTGATGACGTGAGTAGGATTATCAACTACATCAAATAGTTCTTCTCCATCTAATGCTTTGATAATAGCTTGTTGGTATTCTTGCTCTTCTGCTAGGGTTACCTCTTGGTTGTTAGTAGCTTTAGCATTATTACGTGAATGGTAGTTAGTAGCTTCTTGTAAACTTTCTTTTGTACCAAGAACAACTCCTTGACCTTTATATGGTAAAACAGTGTCTTTATCACCAAAATCAATACCTGCATATACTTCTTGGTAATTATCTTTTGTGACTCCGGGAAGTAATATAGTGTTTTTATTTAAGTTCAATTCTCCTTGAACTTGATTATTATTTTTGGGTTCTGTGTTTTGTATAGTACCTGTCGCATCTAAAATATCTTGATTAGATTGATTACTTAAGTTAACACCTTTAGAAATTAAATTGTTTGTCTTCGATATAATAGAAGTTGCAGCTCCTCCTGCTCCACCTCTAGCACCACCAGCAAAAAACCCAGCAAAGGCCGCTTCCGCTAATCTTAGTTTTGCGTCTCGTGCAGTATACTCATCATCAATAGCAAACCTTTGAGCTACTCCTAAGCCTTCTTGGCCTAACTCGGTAACACCTTCAACTGCACCCGAACCAACAAAACCTTTTCCTACGTCTTGTATGGTAGAAAAGAAAGGGTTTTTCTTAGATCCACTGTATTTTCTTAGTACGGCACGTTGGCTTTCTGTTAAAGACCCTTCCCCATTTTTTTGTAGTTTTTGAAAAAGGTTATACATCTTCTTTTCATTTTTACTTAAATTAGCAGTGCCTAAGGTTTGTGCTTTTCTTTCTAAAGCAACTAAAGGAGATTTTTTTAGAGCATTTTTCAACATAGCACGAGCGAAAATAGTCTCAGAAGCAGTACCTAATACCGCTTGTGGTATACCTAAAAGAAATGATTGTGCAGCTTCAGCTGCAGTTAAATCTATACCAGCTTCTTGATATTCAGAAGCAGCCTGCGAACTACCTACTACATATTCTTGACCGAACGCTCCTGTTATACCCCCTCGTTTTGCCCATTTTAAATAACCAAGTCCTTCATCAAAAATTACTTTTTCATCTGGCGTCAGTGCTTCGTTTCTACCTACTTTTTTTAATACGTCATTGTAAAGTTTATCAGCACCTTTTTTACCGGCGAGTCTGAGCCCACCTTTACCAAGCATACCGGCAGCTGCACCACCGAACCCACTAGCCACAGAGCTAACTGCCATAGGAGTAAACTGTCCTATCGCTTTTGTTACCTGTGTTAAAAATCCACCAAAAGTAGGTTCCTCAAGGAATTCTTCAAAGGGTTGGATCTGACCTAAAAGCTCTGAAGAATAGTCATCATAACTTTCAGCTATAGCTAGGTTTTTTTGCGCAGCTTCTTGGTCTCCTAACAGAATGTTACCAAGACCTTTAAACCTTTCAACATCACTTGTTAGTTGAGCACCACCGCCACGTACAGACTCAGCAAAAACACCCCCTAAACTTTGAGGAGCAGTGCTTAAACCTTCATCTAACTGAGTAGGTGTGTATTCACCTGGAGTTTGATTGCTAAAAACTTTATCTGCAACAGCTTCTTCTTGTTTCTTAGCTGGTTCGGATTTACCTAAAATTATATCCGCTAAAGAGGCCATTAGTTACGTATTGCTATTTCTTTTAAAGCATTTATAAATCTAGGATCATAATCTTGTGCTGCATCATTCAACTTTATCTCAGCTGATCCCGAACGAAACCCTATAAGTTCATTACCTTTAATAATTGGTTTAATATCAATATTTTCTCCAAACATATTTAGTTTACCCCCTCTAGCAAACCCAAGAGAAAATATTTTTTGGAAAGTGCTGGGCTCTAAAGTTTGTTGGAACTTTTTCATCATTTCCATAGTGTAAGTAAGCACAGCCCTTTGGTCAGCAGCATTTGTCGCTTGTTGTTTTGCTGCTGTAATACGAGGAGATACGTTCTTAAAAAGTGCTTGTGCGTTTTCATATAAAGGAGAATCTTCGTCAGTTCCAAAATCTACTATCATCTCTCTAACTTGATCAATCTCTACTTTAACCGGGGAGCTAACATCTCGCATCGCTCTGTCTAAACGCGCATTATTATAAATTTTAGATTGGTAATTTAATTGATCACCAGTAAATCTACCAGTTTCAATCATACTTAAGTAAGGAGCACTTGTAAGTCGTTTGTATTCCGGTGATGACTTATCCATGGTAGACATAGCTATAATTGCAAAAGCTCTTGCTTTACCTCTACCTCCAGGTCCTTGTGCACCCTTTGCATAGTTTGCCCCACTAGCAGATTGCGTGATTACAGATGTTAGTTGTCTTTCGTCTTCTTCTGATATGTTAATACTATCTACTACAGCATCTATTTTTTCTTGGTCTCCTGATTTAACTGCTGAAACAAAATCTGCTATTTGTTTATTAGAAACAGTCTTTTTAAGAATGCTTTCAACTTCAGGTTCATATTCTTTACCATAAATAGCTTCAGTATTTAAACTACCATCTTGATTCATGTATTTTTGGTTTAATTCAGCTCCAGATAAATTTTTTAAATCTTCCATAAGAGGGCCATTACCTTGAATAGCTTTTAAATCATTTCCCTTAGAAGCAAGCACTTGGTTTACAACCGTTTTTTCTGAACCAGGAGTATCTAGATGTTTTCCAGTTAAGAATTTTTTTAACGTATTTCCCTGTTCTGTTAGAAGTTTTTCTTTACCTGCAGGTGAAACTGACTCAACCGTAAGGTTAAAATTAACTCGATCAAGGTCTTCTGTTAATTTACTTTGGTCTCCCGCAACCCTTTCTCTATATGTTTTAGCATCAGACTCTATGTTATTTTTTACTCTTTCTACTAATCTTTCTTGAGAATCTAAACTTCTTTCTAGTTGCTTTTCTGCACCAGCTAATCTTTGTTGATCTCCTTTAGATAACTCCCCATCTTTTTCTCTTTTTTGTTCTAATGCAGCGATACGAGTTCTAGCAGCATCCACTCGTGTTTGACTCGAATTAAAATCACGTGTAAAAGTTTTTTGAAAACCTTTTGACAAACCATCCGCTAAATCTTCTGCGTTAATGTTATCCCCACGTTTATATGAGGTAACTATTTCATTTGCTTTTACTACCGCTGGATTTGCAGGATTAACAGTAGAACCCGAAAGAGTACCCTCTAAATTAGGCATGGCATCAGCTGAAGCTTGATCAGCTGCTGCTGTTACAGAATCATCTGCAGAAAATCTTTCTCCAGTGGTAGTATCTTTCACTGAAATACCTTTTTCTTTAAAATAATTTGCAATTTTTTCGGCTGCATTTAGCGTTACACTTCTATCCCCACTTAATATAGCCTCATCAATATCTAAGTTTTGTTCATTTAATAACTCTTGATCTAATCTCTTTAAAGACTCGGTAATTCTTCCGCCACTTTTTTTAGCTTTTTCTAATCTAGCTAACTCAAAAAAAGCATCTAACTGACTATTATCTAAAGCTATTCCAGGATCTTCAGAATCTCTTTGATTACTGCCATCAGCCGTTAAATTGTTAGTACGCATTTTAGCGGTGCCATCTTCACCCATGGTAGCAGTTCTTACGTTAACATCTGTTACCTCTTCTCCAGCTTCATTTTTATAAGTAGGACTGTTAAAAGGGTCAAAAAATTTAAATTGCCCAGTTTCTTTATCTTGGAAAGTACTAAGAGTCTCTTTTGCAGTATCAGCAGGTAAGTTTTGTAAAAACTTATCTTTACCATATATTGTGATGTATTTACTCGCTGTAAACCCAGTAAGTGATTTATCTTTTTCTTGATTTCTAAATTTACCCCATTGATCTTGTGTTTTACCACTAGCTAACCATTCTTCCGGTGGTGTCTCGTCCTGTAAAGCGGTAGCGTAGTCGCCCTGCATAGTACCAAAAGTAGCGCTGTACTCACTAGCTTCTTGACCTTGTATAGCATCTACCTCTTGAGCGGTATACCTTCGTCCTCCAAATACTCTCTGGAAAAAATTCATATCTCTTGCGGACTTAAACTCAGACATCTAAAGCTCCATAATCAACCATATAATAACCAGAACCGTGTGTAGTAACAGCTTTTGGAGTTTGTACTTTTACTTCTTGTGCAAGAACTCCATATTTAGGTAGGTCGCCTGCACCTAATTCTTTAGCTTCTTCAGTCCACTCCCAAGTGTAAACATTGTATTTACCTTCTTTGTGGCTAAAAGTAATGTCTTTTTTCAAACGTATGTCAGAAAAAATTGATAAAGGGGCCATTAAAATATTGGTTAACATACTTGTTCTAGCATTTTTGTAAGCTACCCTATCTCTTTCATATTGGCTTCTTCTTGCTACTGCATTTTGAGCTGCAGCACCTAATCCAGATAATGAACTTCTATTCAAGCCTTGTCCAATATTTATTAAATCACCTAAAACTTTTTGATTTTGATCTAATTGGGCTAATCTAGCGTTAGTTAACCCACCAGCTAAATTTAAGGCTTCTCCTCTTTGTGTAGCTCTTTCTCTTTCAGAAGCTAAAGCTTGAGTAGATTCAAAACCAAACCTCTCTCTATTCCGTCTACTCACACCCTCTGCAATTCTTTGTTGCTGCTCTACATCTTCAGGAACTCTATCTATTAGACTAGTGTCGGTTTGAGCACGCGCTATTAAATCTCTTTCAAATGGTTTGAAATCACGTTCATATCTATCAAACTGACGCTTGGAAACATCAGCAAAGACCTTATCGGGGTCCTTAATATTATCTCTTAGATCCATAATTAAATCATTTGACCAGAACTGTTAGGGGGCCTTCTAAAAAACCCTCCATCGTCTAAACCTTTTTTCATAACCATGCTACCAACTTTTCCAAGATTTCCCATAATATTAGTACTTCTACTTAAACCAGCAGTAGCTCTGTTTAAATCTTCCGATCTGGCTAATTTAGCTGCTTGAGCTAAGCCACTACCAGCATCCGCAGCTTGCCCCCTAGCAGTTGCTAACACCCCAACTTGTTGGTTAGCTTTCACATCTCCCGCTAGCACATTGGCTTGTAAAATATTACCAACTGCCCCCAAGGCTCTATTGGCTGTGGTATCTACACCAGAGACTACACCCAAATTAGGGCCGCTCCCTGTAGTTGCTTGCATAGTATCCGCCTGTGCACGGCCACGTAAAGTAGAAGCTGTATCAGTTTTTAATGATTCATCCCGCATTTGCCTTAACAAAGGGTCATACGATTGTTCAAAAAACGCTTGATCAGCCTGTGCTTGAGCTGCCTGTTGTTTTTCTGTTTCACTCGGTTTGTATTCTTGAGCCTTTGGTTTACTACCCATTACACTTCCTTTCTATAAACTGTTGTTACTGCTTTAAATCCGTGCTTTTTAGCCGCTCTACTCCATCCAGAACGGTCAGAATGAAACTCCATTCCTGTTATGCTGGTGTTTTGTATTAGACCTTCTAAAAACTCTACACCTGCGCCTATTATATTATATCCGGGCCTACTATAAGCAACCCAAATATATAGTGTTTTTTCTCCTCCAGCATCATCTAAAATTGATACTATAACAAAACCTGCATAGTAATTATCCTCATATACCATGTATAACTCAGAACTGCCTTTTCGCAATGCTGCGTACACATCAGCGGGTATCCAATCAGCGTAAGACTTTTCGGCTACTTTCCTGAGATCTGGTTCTATTGTATTGTAAGCAACTTTGACATCCTCTAATGGAATGTATTCAAAGACCTTACCATTAATAGTCCAACTCTTTGCCATATCGTCCATACCTCTTCCTTGGGGATAAACCTGCACCTTTGTATTTTACTGTTCTTTTCACACCAATATTACCACCTCTACCTCTTAACTCTGCATCAGATACCTGAGCTTGAAACAAGTTAAAATAGTCAGCAGCGGCTACTGGGTCTGTCCATTCTTTACTAGGCATTCTTAATAACCTATAAACAGCACCATAAACAATGCCATCTCGATAATCATTACTAAAATTAGTATCTATATTATTACTAGTCCTACTAGGTTTTAACGCTACATTTAATAGCAAACCATTTACATTTTTTGCATTAGGCACTGGTACTAACCAGAAAGTATCTGGTGTTTTTTGTAAATACACAGTTGGTATACCTGATTTATCTCGCCAATCAGGGTAATTTAATTCTAAACTTCTTGGACTAATCGGGTCTAAATCATTGCCATCGTAAGTAGCCCATAATATTTGATGCACATCTGTACCAGCTGGTTGGTCAAACTCATACTCATAAACTCCTGATATAGTAGTTATCGGGTCTAGGTCATGAGTAAAAGCTTTACTTTTTTCACAAAGTTCTATAGTTGCAGAACGTAATGTAGTTTCTATTAATGAATCAGGGCAACCTGGAACATATGGTAAAACATCTTTAATTAATGAATCAAAACTAGCCATTCATCACTCCTTGGTCGGGTTGTACCGCATCTCTAACTACCCCGCCTCTAGCTATACTTTGATTAAAAATATTATAAAAATTAGCGGCACGTTGTTGGTTACCAGCGAATTCAGCATCTTTTAAATATGCTCTATATAAAACATAGTTTATTAGTGCGTTTGCAAAGATATCATCTACTTGTATTAAATCTGTGGCTGCACCAATACTCGTTGGGTTTTTAGAATACACCACCTCTACAAAAGCATTACCTGCTACTCCCGGATATACATAAAACACTCTAGGGTCATCACCATCAAAAATATAGTGTTTTACTTCAGTGCCGTGGGTAGCATCACCAGATACAGTCGGATCATGCCAGTTTGGTTCGGTGCTATTTAAAGAATCTTCTGATACTACTCTAACTGTTCTACCACCAGTAGCGCTAGCAGAAGTACTTGCGACATTTCTTACTATTTTTACTAGCCTTAAACCATCTGCGGGTATTGTTTGTTCAGTACCAGTTGCTAACTGTACATTTGCGTGTGTAGCAGTAGCATCTGGTCTGAAATTAGCAATTTCTCTTTGACCATCACTTAAATAATCAAATAATTCGCCATCGGTCCAACGCACGCCAGTATTATCCTGAAGTATATTACGTACCCTGGATAAAATATGCTGTGCTTGTAACGTACCGGCCATCTACTTTTTCTTAGTTGTTTTAGCTTTTGCCTTTGGTTTTTCTATAGTTTCTTCTATAACATCTTCCATTGTTTTAGCTTTGGGCTCTTCTCTTACTTCTTTAGCCCCAGCTTGTAAACAAGCATATCCAATATACTCTGGGAATTCTCTTGCTTCTCCTGCATATAAACGAACAGCATCACCAGTTGTTAGTGATACATATAAGTCTGTTTCTGATATAACTTTCATAGTCTTTTTTTCCATTTAAAACTCCTGTTTAGTAGAAAGAGGTGGTCCGAAGACCACCCCAATCTTAATTAAAATGCGCAATCTACTCTGATTACACCAAAGTCTTCATTCTGACCAGAAATGTCAGAGTT
>VMHT01012042.1_pt1 | contig 10734 bp, 13 predicted proteins | sample 4693611 | NCBI WGS metagenome assembly VMHT01 (sample SAMN12280063, study PRJNA550983) | marine metagenome | isolation source: seawater sampled from same location over 5 years 0.02-0.2 micron viral filtrate | place: USA: collected off the coast of southern California halfway between the port... ... | reverse complement strand
TTGTCCATATCGTTGTTCTTGTTTATTTATCATATTTTTACGATTATTATTTGCTACAATCGGGTCTCTAAAAGGGGTGGCAACATTTTGTTTTTTTCTTCTTTTAGGTTGATTATTAAAAACACTGCTAGCGGACGACCTGCGCGAAAAAGATTTATTAGGAACTTTTTTGCCCGCGCGTTGATTATGTCTAGTTCTTGCTGGTGAAGGTCCGAATGGGTAATCAAATTCAGAAAAATTATCACCATTATTAATTTCATCCTCTCCTTGATCTTGACTAGCTGTTTCATATGAATTACTTCTACTATGACCTCTAGTTAAACTTAAAAATGGTTTTGCAAAATCAAATAAAGTTTTTGGGGTTCTAGAAATAAGAAATGCTTCGTATAAAACACTATAATTCAAAATATTTCTTGAATGTTTTATATTCCAAAATCTGTTTTGTAAATTTTTTGCTATAAACCTAGCCTTACTTTTATTATTTTCAATCAGTTTTAAAAATTCTTCGCTTACATCTTTGTTGATTTTTTCTTCAACTTTTATTTTAACCCTATTACTTTCTTTCAGTCCATCACTTAAACGTTGAATAAATTCTTCTAAAGTTAATTTTTTTTTGCTACATGCTACATATATTAAACAGGGTCTAGATTTGCTATCAATAATTTCTCTTTTTTCAACTATAAACTTAACCTCACGAGCAGACCCACCTGGCGTTTTTGCCCATTTTTTCCATGATTCATGGTACATAATATATATTTAAAATATATATATTATACTTATGAAATACGCTTAGTATCAATTTCAGCGGACACGAGATAAATGGAATTCTCAGTGATAATGATATACTCACGATCAACTTTGTAAATTTTGCTAACAGGACTAGTATACTCGTCTTCACTTTTAACAAGAAGCTTTTCACCTCCTTCTCTAACACCAATAAGAACTTGTTTATCACACGATGCCGCCCAATAGTCCATCATAATAGGTTTATCTTCAACAATACCAAGTTTTACAACGTGTTTTAATGTAGTGTCTCCTGGAAGTCTATAATTAGCCTCATCAGTTCGTTGAGCTGTTTCTTCTGCCATCTTATAGTACAAAAGTCTTTAAAATCTTTAAATACTTATTTGCTTAAAAATAAAGTTGTATTATAATAAAATAATGGACGGCGTTTATAATATCGCAAATATCAAGAATTTTCATTCTTCTTTTAGCAAAGAAAATATCAAAGATGTTAAGGATAAATATGCAATATTGATATCTGAATTCTTATTATGTACTGTAGAAAATATAATAGTGCAAAATGAAAAATATTTCATGTTTGTTTTACAAAGAGGGTTAGAAACTATAAAGCACTGTTTTAAAATGATATATATGTATACTCGCAATTTGGATTTAACCATATATCATTGTAAAAAGGCATTTTGTTACTATGTTGAATTTATTGGACAGATTGGAGATGATAATCATACCTATTTACAGTTAAATTCAAAAGATGCAACATTATTTGTATATAAAAAGACTATTTTTGAAATTGACAATGATTATAGAAAAAAGTTTGAGATGACTGACGATGATAGATTATATATGAAAGTAATTACCAATATTATTGATATATTTCATGAAATAATTCTAACAATGATTTCAAAAGAAACTGAATTTCGAGATAAAAAGGAATCTCTAATTCATTTTTGTATAAAACGATCCACTAAAATTATAGATAAAATCTATAATAAAAATAAGTCACGCAAAGATAATCTAGAAAATACAGTTTTAGTTCTTTATTTTATATATGCGATAAAAGATCCACAAATAGAAAATATAAAATATTGCAGCATATGCGAGTCATTTGTTAAAAAACTCAAGAAAAAGGTTATAACAATTGATATCTTACAGGAAAAACTTTATAGAAGCGAATGTAGTAATTATATCAAAAATTTTACATCTTTAAGATTTATTAATTGGATATTTTCATAATATTAAGATTTGATTAAAATCCATTTTTTCCATATCTTTTTAACTTTAGGTTTAACTTTTTTATTAGGTGAATCTATCATAACATGTTGATACTCCTTATTTAAAATAACTTTCAGGAAGTCGTAAATTTTATATAGAATTGTTTCATCACAATGTCCCACAATTAAAACACTTCCAGTACGAAATATCATAAAAGAGATTTCCAAACATTGATTGTCTCCTTTACCTTTCCCTTTTTTATCACATTTTTTTTCGCAGTGACAAACGCCATCTTGTAACTTATTATCTTCATTATAATAAAATTTACATTGAATACCTGGATAAGAACAAGGATCATATACCACATGAATATTATAATTGTATTTTAATCTATGTGCTAATATATCTCGATCTATATAATAATTACACGTAAAGTTTGAATTTATTAAAACCGTATCTATATCATCCTTCTTCCATTCCAAGGTTTCTTCACAATGAGGCTGTAGTATCTCTACCAAAGCATCTAATACTGTATATAAATAATTGCTGGATTGTATTCCGGGAATCTCCAATTTACCAGTATTGAATATTTTAACATGACTTTCTTTGTATTTATCGCCATTTTTCAAACGAATGATAAGAACAAAACAATTATAAAACGCCCCTTTTCGCTTTGTTCTATAACTTGTAAGATCTTTTTTACACAATCCTACATTAATTTTTCTAACATCTTTAAATTTCACTTTTCTAGCATTAGGATTATCTATCTGTGATATTATATCGACAATTAAAACGCCATTTGTTTCTTCCAATTGTTTTTCTAATTTTATTACTTCTTCTTTAGTAACACAATTAACCTTCATTTGTTTTTTAACTGTTCCTATATTTTCATTTTGGTAAGGTATCACAGGAATTTTCCAAAATACATCATTTAAATTTATTGGTTTATTTAAATACGCAATTTTTGTTTGAGTAGATATATAAATATCACTACATTTAGGAATATCAACTTCATTAAGTTTTTCAGTTTCCTCCTTTTCTTCTTGGTTTATAATATTATTTGGGGATGTATTATTAATAAAATTCTCCCAGGCATCGTCTACAGCTAACATTAATATTGTTTGCTTCTCATTCTTTAAGTTGTTCTTTTATTCAATTTATTTTCTAATGATTATTAAAATGGAAACTATAAAACGGAACACTATCGCCAAGATGCAAAAGCGTAAAAAGGAGAAGAAATCTCAAGTTTTAGAAGATATTCTGGAAGAATATTGTCTAAAAAGAAATTCTTTTAATCCCGCTCATCCCTCTCCAAATTTATTTATTGGTAAACTCGAATTTAGAATGAAACAATACTATAATAATTTATATAAAACTACTAACCGTTTCACGGAATAATTAAGTAGATAATTATTATTTACCATACCATGATGTGTTATATATTTAAAAAATTTAATCCACTCGTCTTGTAATACATATTCTTTATTTGAAGTCAAATAATATATAAATTTTGTTAGAAATGCATTTATTTCTATATTGTAAAACGCACTTCTTTTTTTAATAAATAATGTTACCTCTTTACAATCACCAGCTTGTAATATAGCTATCATCTCCTCCCAAGTAGCATCAGTAATTATATTTTCTTTTAATAAATTTGCATTTGGAGTGTGATTAGACTGTAAAAAATTTATCATACTTCTAATATCTGATTTAAACATATATTGTATTGCTATTATGGTTTCTTTATCGATATTTAAAGATTCTTTTTTTTGAATTTGGTTTAAAAAAATGAATATTTTTTCCTTTGGCAATTGACAAAATCGTAGTCTAACAAACTCATTCTGTAAAGCCGTATCTATCCTACTAATATAATTACATATCAAACAAAAACGTACATTTGTTGAATATTGCTGTATAAGTGATCTTAAAGCTTGTTGAGCATTTTTGGTCATATAATCAACTTCATCAAGAATAACAAATTTCATTCCAGTTCCAAATAATGATTTGGTTTTTACAAATTGACTTATTTGGTTCCTAATAATATCAATTCCTCTGTCATCACTAGCATTTAAATGTATCATGAATCCTTTTCTAGTACTGGAGTATCTGGTTTGATACAACTTAATTAAATTAATAATAGTGGTAGTCTTCCCTGTTCCTGGAGGGCCATAAAATAACAGATTCGGAAAATATTGCTTTTCTATTACATTTGTAAGTATTTTTTTGTTTGTTGCGTCAAGTACAATATTATTAAATTCTGTTGGTCTATATTTTTCAACCCAAGGTATATGCTCCATTTAGATATTAATTGTATTTTACTTTTATATAAAAATATAAATTGAAAATATATAAATGACAGATATTAATGGTAATTTAACTAAAATGAATAATTCTGGATATTTAGCTGTATATTTAGGGTGCATGTATGCCGGCAAAACCTCAAAGTTGATATCAATATATAATAAAAATAAAGCAGCTGGAATCTCAACATGTGTTATTAATTATATCGAAGATAAACGATATCACGATAATAAATTATCCACGCACGATCGTAAAATGATTGAATGTTTATCGGTTCGAAAAATATATGATGTATTTGAAAATGATCCCAATCTTTTAAAACAAACCGAAGCTTTTATCATTAATGAAGGTCAATTCTTTTCAGATTTATTTGAGGTGGTGAAATTACTAGTTAATGAGCATAATAAAAAAGTTTATGTATGTGGTTTAGATGGAGATTATCAAATGAAAAAATTTGGTCAAATTTTAGATTTAATACCTATATGCGATGAGGTTGAAAAACTACACGCTATATGTACTATATGTAAAGCCCCTGCATCATTTACTAAACGCATAACGCAAGAAACTGAACAAAAGGTTATTGGAAGTGATAATCATATTCCAGTTTGTAGAATGTGTCATTTAAAATAATCATATAAATTATTACTTTGCAATTATCGCTTTCGGTTGTAGCTCTTTCGTTTGCGCCTCCCTCTGCATTTTTTATATGTTTTTCTTGCTTTATTCCAGCATTTTTTAAATTTTCGTGAGCGCTTTTTTCTGGTACATTTATTAAAACTACGAATTGATTTACGATAACATTTTGATATTTTATGTCTTTTACCCATTATACTATAACTACATATTTAAATTGGGTCTAAATCTATCCCTAACAAATTTTGAAACGATACTACGTGTACGATATGTTAAATTATCGGAGGCAAGTTCTCTATAAATAGACTCCATGTTATTATATCTTATTTTGTAATCCATTATAATTCTAGCCGGTTTATTATCACACGCGCAAAGAGGCCCAATCCAATATTTACCGTGTTCAAGTAGGTCTTCTTCTGAGAACCGGGTTTCTAACTCCATATTTATATTACTTGGAGAGTATAATATACTATCTCTAATAAATTTTTGAATATGTCGCGTTTTAATTTTACCTAGAGTGTTTTTACGAGCCCATCTTTTTGGAATACCATTGCAAATATATTTACCGTGCACACATCGACTATTCATACAACCGTTACTTTGTCTCCATAGTCCCGGAGGTGGTGATATTGTTAATCTACGAGGTTTGTACAATTTATAATTATGATATCCATTAATCCTTCGCCACCAAATTTTTATCATATTGGCTTTCTTTTTCTCTCCAGCCTTGATACAAGGACCGATAAAATGCAATAAAACTATTCTAAAAGCTTTATAAGCTGTTGTGTCAATATATGACATAATTATTATATAATGATTATACTTATTATATAATAAATCACTTTCAATTTTATTCCATAAAATGATTAAAAAAAGTATTTAAATTAAATACCATAAAACTACTATACAAAATGACAGATGCTAAAAAAGGCGGTAAAAAACGTGGTAGAAAACCCAAAAATACTAAAAAGGTGGATAAACCGCCACCTAAAAAGAGAGGAAGAAAGCCAAAAGGAGGTAAAATTATTAAAAATTTTGCTGACATGAATAAGAATCAAATTATTAAAAAAACAAATGTTATTTTACATTTGAAATGTTCAACGCAAGATTTAAATAAAAATAAAAATGACAACAACGACACCGATCCTGAATTTTTGAATATTAATAATCAAACAACTAATGTTAGTTATAACGAAATCAATATGACAGAAGAGCAAAAGATTGAGAAAAAAGATGTGTGGGAAAAAATTCGCCAGCTCAAAATAAAATTGCATAATAATGATGTATCTGATAAAAGATCCAACTGTTTTTGGTGCACATATCCTTTTGATAATCCGCCAATTTATATACCAAAACAGGAAAGAAATGGTAATATTGAAGTATATGGTTGTTTTTGTAGTCCTGAATGCGCCGTTGCATATCTCAAAAAAGAACCCCTTGATACATCTACATTATGGGAAAGATATGCTTTGTTGAATAACGTTTATTCGGATATTTATAATTATGAAAATAATATTAAACCAGCACCGGATCCACATTATATATTAGATAAATACTATGGTACATTAACTATTCAAGAGTATAGGAAACTTCTTAATAATCAGCAACTATTGCTAGTAGTTGAAAAACCATTAACAAAAATTTTGCCGGAACTATATGAAGAAAATAATGATAGTCCCACAATTTATTCTAATTTGTTAACAGAAAAGAGCTCAGGAAAGCAACAACTTAGATTGCATAGGAAACTTCCTAAGAATTCGAAAAAGAGTATTTTGAATTCCAATTTTAACATGTAGTAATATCAATACCCAGGAAGTATTGTTATTACTGTATTCCCATTTTTTTATTATATGCTTCTTGGATCTTTTTTATTTGTTCGGTTCTTTTTTTTCGGTTATCGTATGATTTATTTACATCATCCATGAAATTTCTGATTTCCGAAAAAACCTTTTGGTTGGTTGTTGTTGCTTCAACCGTCTTTTTTTTATTGTCTAATGTGCCCATAAATTCTTTGATAACATTCACTGGTTCGCCTTTGTGTTCTCTTAATTTAGTAAAAGCTTCTTCAAAAGTATACGTGGTTTGTCTCATTACAATACCAATCAAATGTCGTATTGTTGCTATTTCTATAACCTTTTTATAATCTCCTTTATGATATGTTAGTCCGTACATTGCTTCTGTCTCACTTAAATTTGTTTGAGAACAAACATGTTTGATAATTTTATAATGTTGTTCGGTCCAAACATTTTTAGATATGTCTTGTACTGTATTATTAGATATATCTGAATTTCCACTGTTATCCATTTATAATATAATTAAAAATTATTTTAAATCGTATTAAACGATTCTGTATATTATTAAATAAATATGGAAGGATCTAAAGTTAGAGAAACAGAAGTTAGCAAAATGATGAGCGAAGTAAGTGAAGTAATTACTTCACATCTAAATAATTTCGTTGATCGTTTCGAGGAAAATAATAAAACAATGGTGTCTACAGTTGAAATACTCAAAGAATTGCCTATTATTAAAGACCTAGAGGATAGGCTCGCAAAGGTAACCGCTGAAAACATTCAATTAAAAGCTAAAATAAAGGAAATGAAAAATAATAAAAAGCATATTATGCTACAAACAGAGGAAATAAATGTAGGCGAGGTACCTGTTAGTTATTCTGAAATCGATGCTTTAGTAACTACACAAGTTCAGAATAAAAGTCTTGAATCCACGCAATATAGCGGAGGATTATATATGGATTATATGGCAAATCAATCAGATACAGATACTAGTGATAGCGATTCTGCGGATGATAATGATGAAAATCCTGAAAAAAAATGGCTGCATACGCCAGTACAGGGTACATTACTTGGTACATGGAGCGAGAAAAAAGATTCGAACAAGGGTCCCGCAGAGCTAGCACGCGATGAAGAGGGTGTAGTTAAAGTTAAAACTAAAGAAGCTGACAAGGAGGAAGAAGCTGATGAAGAGGAAGCTGAAGAAGAGGAAGAAGCTGAAGAGGAAGATGCTGATGAGGAGGAAGAAGCTGATGAGGAGGAAGAAGCTGATGAAGAGGAAGCTGAAGAAGAGGAAGAAGCTGAAGAGGAAGATGCTGATGAAGAGGAAGAGGCTGATGAAGAGGAAGAGGCTGATGAAGAGGAAGCTGAAGAAGAGGAAGAAGCTGAAGAGGAAGATGCTGATGAAGAGGAAGAGGCTGATGAGGAGGAAGAAGCTGATGAGGAGGAAGAAGCTGATGAGGAGGATGATGAAGAAGAATCTGAGGGTGAAGATGGCGAAGAACTAGAAGTTGAGGAGATCGAAATTGAAAATGTTATATATTATTGTACAAATGAAAAGGATGGTATTTTATTTGAATGTGGTGAAGATGGTGAAATCGGTGATGAAATTGGTCATTTGCAAAATGGAACGGTCTTTTTTTCCTAATATAATATAAGATGGTTTTACAAGAGATTTGTGCCCCAGCATTAATATATTTGGTATTTTCTATGACACAGGTTGTTATCGATACTGTAAAAGGTACGTACAACATAGCTTTTATAAAATTATGGGTTACCCTAATTTTTACAATACTACTTAACTTTCTATGTAATAAGGGTTTAGGAATTGTTTCATGGATTATTGTTTTTATACCTTTTATTTTGATGACAGTCATTGTAACAATGATTTTATTTATGTTTGGTTTGGATCCAATAACAGGTAGAAAAGCGCGTGTAACTACATCGCATCCTACACATCACAAACACCGCAAACACCATAAACACCATAAACACCATAAACATCACAAACGCCATGATCCTAGATATTTAAGAACAAAACATCATCATAATAAAAAAGGGCAAAGTGCAGAGTATGCGCATAAATTTAATTCGGGATATGATGAATCTGATATATCTCCAGATACTAAAACTGCTTTGAGCGATGCCGTTAGATCTAGAAGTCATTTAGATAGCGATCCCTTACAAAAGAAACAATAAAAGTATTTAAAATGATAACAAATTATATAACTATTATGTTTTATGATTTGTGCTATTATATTCTTTTACCTTTAGCATGCGCAACAGGAGCAGCTGGATTATATTATATTGCGGATCCAGTTGATGCGAAAAATAAAGCTTTTAATTTGTCATGGAGTATGACAAAATTTTACATAACATGGTCGGACAGACTAGGATTATTTGTGAACGAATATATGCCTGAGAGTTCGGATAGCGAAGATGAAGAAGAAGAAGATGAAAATGTTCCTACAAAATATTTTATATTTTATAACAATGAGCAACGGAATAGTTATATTGCAGATGAGATAAACGATGAAATAATGAAACATGTAGAGGATAATATTAAGCCTTCGATAATGTTTATTAGAAATAGAATTGGTCCATATCAGTACTATAAAAGGACATTCACACCTGAAGAAAAAAACACAATATATAGTACTTTAGCTGAAAAACTATTTATTCAAGTTGAATATGTAACAAAGGGAAAGGATGGTAAAGAAAATGTGATAGATATTCATTCAAATTTAACGGGGTTCTATGTAAACGAAAATATTATTTTGGATAAAAAGTTTTTAGAGTGGTATCTTGCGCAATATTATGAATTAAATGATATAGATGATTATGAACTCCGAATTTTTGATAAAGATGTTAATATGTTAAATTTGAAATCGACCCAAGCCATTAAAATCGAGAATGACTCATATTCAATCGTGGAGAGTTCGACAATCGAAAAGAAATCAAATGAAAAATCCGATGAGAGTGATAACGTATCAAAATACGAAGGAGCTACTGAAGAATAAATTATAAAAAGATATTAAAAAATTGACACATGAGTTTATTATAATGGATACAACAAATACAGTCATGAGTTCTTCAGCAGTGGTAAAACCCGAAAATAAACAATCACATCACCTGTTATATGATAAATGGGTTCTGTGGGCCCATTTACCACATGATACCGATTGGACTATTAAAAGTTACCAAAAAATAATGAATATTACCAGTGTTGAACACATGTTGTCATTGTATTCTGTAATGCCTGAAAAGTTAATTAAAAATTGCATGTTATTCCTTATGCGAGAGGGTATAAATCCTACATGGGAGGATCCTGCTAACAAAGATGGTGGATGCTTCTCATTCAAAGTTTCCAATAAAACTGTACCAAGTGTTTGGAAAAAGCTAAGTTATGTATTGGCAGGAGAAACACTATCTAATAATCATAAGTTAGGGAAAGTTATAAACGGTATTACTATATCGCCGAAACGATCATTTTGTATAGTAAAAATTTGGATGAAAAATTGTTCGATCCAAAATCCAAGCAAACTTACCGAAGTTCCAGGGCTTAGTGTCCAAGGTTGTATATTTAAAAAACATAAACCTGAATATTAATTTATTAACATAGTAAGTTACGTTAATAAATTAAATTTTAGCTATTATTTGCACGTGTTTCCTATAATAATCGCTATCTAATTTTAAATTGCGAATCACAGTATTTAAATCAAATACTTCATGTTCAGGAGTACCCTGTGGTATTTGATGATTTAATTGTACAAAATGTAAATGTAATCTCCAAAATGTTGGTGGAAAATGAAGAAGTGTATTAAATTTTTTACTTTTAATATAATTGGAAAACTTATTTCTAATATCTTCCAAGTATGGTATATCGTCTTTGGTCAAATCCAATAAAGATCTATAATCTTTTTTACACCATGCTGTATAGTGAAAACTATCATTTGTGTGTCTAGGATCAATCACTGTTATAAAATTAGAATGATGAAATACTGCGTGATTTTCAGTTACATCGCTCGGTATGATTTTCATTAATAATAATAATAAT
>VMHT01002076.1_pt1 | contig 10734 bp, 3 predicted proteins | sample 4693611 | NCBI WGS metagenome assembly VMHT01 (sample SAMN12280063, study PRJNA550983) | marine metagenome | isolation source: seawater sampled from same location over 5 years 0.02-0.2 micron viral filtrate | place: USA: collected off the coast of southern California halfway between the port... ... | reverse complement strand
CGACCACAGCGTTAACGGACAAGGTTTTAAATACACAGTTTCCGTAGGTGATCCAGCGGCGACTAACTTAACAGACTCTACAGTTTACTACATGAGATACGTAAACGCTAACCAGTTAAGTTTTCACCCAACAGCGGCAGACGCCTTAGCAAATACAAACAAAATTTTAGCAAACGCAGGAGCGTCAGGTAACCCAGGTGGTACACACACGCTTACTGACAATGAATACAATTCAGCATTGTATGGCAACTACTTAACAACAGAAGCATTACCAAGAAGTGCTACAGTACGTAGACAAGGTGATGACATGACAGGTCCACTTTACTTACATGACCACCCAGGTAACTTGGCAGGCAGTGGTACACCAAACGATGTAGATGATTTACAAGCGGCATCAAAGTTTTATGTTGACAATTCAAGTTTTACAAGTATTGTAGATTTATATGTTAGAACAAATGGAGATGACACACAACAATTTTCACCAGTAGGTAAAGAAGGACGTAGTTTACAATTTGCTTATAAGTCAATTGGTAAAGCGGCTGAGAAAGCAGAAGAACTAATTGATACATCACCGTTAGAGCCAGGTGCTTATGTACAAACAGTTACATATAACAACGGTGCGGCTGACAGTAATATTACAGCACAAACAATTACATCTGCACATACAGCAGGTGTTCCGGCGGCAACACTACTTAGAGCAAACTTAGATTTTATTAAGAAAGAAATTGTAGCATACGTTAGTGCAACATATCCTACATTCCAATACAACGAAGCAACTTGTGAAAGAGACATGGGTCTTATTACATCAGGTTTGGCTATTGACATTGAGCAAGGACTAAACGCTAACTCACAGGCAATACTTGCTGGTAAGAGATACTTTAGTTCTGTATCAGGACAGATTGCAAGAACAACACAAAAAACAGAAACACTTGCAGGTATTAATTACGGTAAAACAATTATTAACTCTATCTTACAAAATGGTACAGTTACACCTGTAAGAAACGTAGATGGTATTACACAAACTATTGATGGATCACAAGTTGTTACATCAACAGTAAGAAATGCAGTACTTGGTAAGATTGATATTATTACAAATATTATCGACAATGGTTTAGGTGTACTTGATACAACTACATTGATTGAAGGTTCAACTGTAACACTTACACTTGACAATGGTGGACAAGGTTATGTTGATCAAGGTGCGGCATCAAACGTTGATATACTTCCAGGTAAAATTTTAAGAGGTAAAACAACAGGTGCGTTAGGTAGAATTGTAAAATATACAAGAGGTGCAAGTACAGATGAGTTACGTGTATTCTTAATTGAACCTAAACAGTTTAGCACACAAGAAAGAATTGAATACGGTAACTTTGCAATTAAAACACAAATTTGTATTCATGTTGAATCAGGAATTTACGAAGAAGATTATCCAATCAAACTTCCTGCTAACTGTTCTATTAAAGGTACAGACTTTAGACGTACAATTATTAGACCAAAGAACAGAGGTTCACAATCTAAATGGATTAACACATACTTCTTTAGAGATGCAGAGTTTGATGGCTTAGATTTGATTCCTACGCAGAATCCAAATGCTGTAGCAATTATCAAAGCAAACAAAGAATTTGTTAAAGACGAAGTTATTGCTTGGATTGATTCACAGGTGGCTGGTAACATTTCACCGTTCTCAACTTCATTTGTATATAACAAAGCCAAGTGTGAAAGAGATACAGGAATCATTCTTGATGGTATTGCACACGATATCAAATACAATGGTAATGCTAAAACTTATCTAAATGCTGGAAGGTATTACGAAGGAACAGTTTCACAGGTTGGTGGACAAGAAGCACAAACTGCGGCGGCACTTGCTTATGCAAGAAGTGTTGTAGTTGATTATATTTTACCACAAGCATCTTACACAGCATTACAATCTATTACATCACAAACAACAGGTTTAGCAGTAACTGAAGCAGGACAAACTGCAAGAGTAACAACATTGATGCAGAGCATTGAGAATGTTATTACTAACGGCCTAAGTGTTATGCCAGACTTGGTAGATCCAAGATACGGATATCATTACACAGCAGATCCAACAAAAATTGTTAACCTTGGATCAGATGCGGCAACCAATCCAGGTAACTTCCCTAATGCGGCAGAGTTATTAGGACTAAACAAAGACTTTATTGTTGAAGAAGTTATTGCTTGGATCAATGCACAAGTGGCAGGTGGTTCAGGTATTTGGAGTGGTTTTACTTACAACGAAGTTAAATGTCGTAGAGATACAGGATTAATTTTAGATGCCCATGTTGCTGACTTGAAAAATCCAGCAGGTGGTAGAGTAGAAACTCTTGCAATGCAGAGTGCATACTATTCAGGTGCAGTAGCAGGACAAGAACAACAAACTACAGCGGCAATTAATATTATTAAAACAATTACTCCAAGTGTGTTTGCTAAAACGGCATTTGGTGCAAGTTTACAAAGTAACGTAACACAGAACACAACTGCAACAGCAGTTTCAGAATCAGGAGTACAAACACATTCAGATGCACTTATCGATTGTGTAGTATTTGCATTTGACGCAAGTTACAATCCACCTAAGAACAACCAAGACATTGATGTGTTTATGATGAATGATTCAAACAGAATCATGAACACAAGTATGCAAGGGCACGGTGGATTTGCACAGGTACTTGATCCAGATGGACAGATTCTAATTAAATCTCCTTACGTACAGGTTAACAGTTCATTTAGTAGATCTGCAAACAAACAAGCATTCCGCGGTGGTATGTACATTGATAACTTTGTTGCTAACTTAACAATGACAGTTAACACTAAAGATGATGCATACACACTTAACGTATCAAGCGGCGTAGGTAGTGGACTAAGAATTAGAAGACCACAAACACCATGTCCATTCTTTATTGACGGTGTACGTTATCAAGTTGATGCTGTTACAAATTATGACCAAGCGGCAGGTACTGCAACATTATTCCTAAATCCAACTTCAGGTATTGCTGGTGCTGGTTTCCAATTTGCAGATGGTACAGATATTGTATTACAAACTGCTGGTAACACTTCAATGTTGGCAAACGACTATACACAGGTTAACGACTTAGGTTATGGTATTGTTGTTAACAATGGTGCATTAACAGAACAAGTTTCAACATTTACATATTATTGTCATGCGGCATATATGGCAAACAACGGTTCACAGATTAGATCACTAAACGGTTCTAACTCAAATGGTAACTTCGGACTTGTTGCTTCAGGATCAGATCCAAACGAAGTTATTGATCAAATTACACTTGAAGAACCTATGGTACAAACTGCTCGTGTTTTCGACAATGGTGTTGACGCACTTAACGAAGCAGGGAAAAATATTGTTTATGTTTACGACGTAGGTACTATTCCAAATAACGTTTCAGAGATTGAAATCAATCACGGTGGTTCGGCTGGTATAGTAAGATACGAAGTTGCAAGTGTACAATCAACAGCATTTTCAGATGTTGCTGGTGCTTCACGTGATGGTAAAATTTACAAACTTAATATTTCAGGTAACGATGGATTAGCGGCGGCATTAGCAAACAATGACAAAGTTATTATTAGAGCGTTACAAAACTTTATATTTGATGACTTAGAAACAACAGCAGTTATTAGACCATCAACTGCTATCGTGTTTGACGAACAAGACACATTTACATATAGAACTATTGCGTTTGGTAGTGCTAACTCAATTGGTACTGCACTTCCAGGTGCTAATCAACAGTTAGTTACATTTGACGCAAACTACGATTACATTAGAGTTGTTGTTAACCAAGCGAACATTGCAGGTACAGCCTTTGCTGGTACAGGTACATCACATGGTAACGCGGCAGGTGACGTAGCAATTTCAATTGAAACAATTACTGAACAAGCAGAGATTGATAGACTTAACAATGGTGACATGATTTTTGGTTGGGACGGTAAAGTTCACAGAGTATTAAGTTACGCACAGAAATCAGGTTATGCTATTTTAAGTATTGAAGATGTTAACAACATCAACGATGCGGCATTAGGTGATGCTACAGTAGCCGCAGGTTTACAAACACCACTTACAAGTTCAGATACAAGAACATTACGTATTGGTTTGAACAGTGGAGAGAACGCAGGACTAACAGTTAATATTTCTGTAGCAAGAGCAACAGGACATGACTTTAATGATATTGGATCAGGTGGATTTAACACAAGTAACTATCCAAGTAAAATTTATGGTGCACCACAAGAGCCAGTACAAGCAAACGAAGTACAAGAACGTGGTAAAGGTAGAGTATTCTACGTAAGTACAGACCAAGACGGATTCTTCCGTGTAGGTAGATTCTTTACAGTTGACCAAGGTACAGGTAGAGTTACATTTGCGGCAAGTATTGCATTAAGTAACTTGGACGGTATTGGATTCAAACGTGGTGTTGTTATTACTGAATTCTCAAGTGATGATGGAATGACAGATAATGCTGTTGACTCGGCTCCAACTGAATCAGCAGTAAGAGGATATGTAAACAGACGTTTAGGAATGGACGAAGCATCATTGATTGTTGGCAATCCAATTGGTGCAGGATTTATTTCAAGAGATGGAACCATTGGTCCAAGTGCAAACATTAACTTTAGTAACAACAATATTACAGGCTTGGGAGATCCAGGTGCAGACTTTGATGGTGCTAACAAACGTTACGTAGATAACAGAACACCATTTGGTGATGAAGCGATTGGTGTTAATGTTGCTAACAGAGCAAGTGGTGACATTTTATTATTTGACGGTAGCGTTTATGATAATGCAACACCAGTAGGCGACATTGGTATTTCATGGAATGCTAACACTGCCGACTTCCAAATTACAGCAGGCGCTATTATCAATGCTGACGTTAATGCGGCGGCGGCGATTGCACAAAGTAAATTAAATCTAAACGCGGCAACAGTAAGAGCAAACGCAACAGGTATTACACAAAATGATTTAGGTAGTGCGGCATTTGATAATGTAGTGTTTAGTAGCGACAACGGATTTATTAGTATTGATAATGGTCAACTACCTATAGCGAAACTTGCAAATATCGCAGACGAACATGTAATTGGTAGAGCAACAGGTGATAGTTCCGACGGTGACGTTAGTGCTATTCCGTTCTCAACTATTGTTGACAGTGGTGGTACATTTACTACTATTGGTGCTCCAAGTGCGATTGTTAAAACACATACAGATGGTTCGATCAATGTACAAGCATTAGATATTGACAGTGCAAGAATTATTGACACTTCAGGTACAACAGTTAACTTTACAAATCCAGGTACAACATTATTCTTAAGTTCACAAACAACAGGTGCTGGTGTTACTAACAACTCAATGACTGGTAACTTAAACATTGGTGCAAGTAGAGCAACAGAAAGTAACTTCCAAGCAAACAGTACATTTGCTGATGAGAACTATATTGCGGCAGACTGGGCATACCATTCATTTATTGAAGCACCAGGCGAAGCAGATGCTAACAGTACAGGTATTGGTATTGGTGCTGGAACAGGATTTAGTAACGCTGATCAAATTAGTTTTGTAACTGATGGTGCTCAAAGATTAGTAATAGGCACAGCGGCAATGCTACCAGGTACAACAAGTGTGTACAACATAGGTAGTGCGGCACTAAAATATAATCAAATACATGCAGTTACATTTGAAGGACAGGCTAACACAGCATTATACGCTGACTTGGCAGAGAATTATCTTGCAGACGCAGAATACGAAACTGGTTCAGTTCTTGTGTTTGGCGGTGAACAAGAACTTACAACTACAACACACAAAGGCGACACAAGAGTTGCTGGTGTTGTTTCAGAGAAACCAGGTTACTTAATGAACAAAGGACTTGAAGGTGATCATGTTACAGCGATTGCATTACAAGGTAGAGTTCCAGTGTTAGTAGTAGGCGCAGTTAAAAAAGGCGACATGTTAGTAACAGCAAGTATTCCAGGTTACGCAATAGTTAATAACGCACCAGGTGTTGGTGAAGTTATTGGTAAAGCAGTGAAAGACAAGGACGACCCCGGGTATGGAATTGTTGAAGCAGTGGTAGGGAGAGTCTAATGGCACAGAAAAATATAAACATTGGATCAAGTGCTAACAAGGGTGATGGCGATCCGCTAAGAACCGCATTTAGTAAAGCAGAAGATAACTTTACAGAATTATATTCAAGACTTGTTACAGTAGAAGCACAGTCTGGTATTGCTAATCCAGGTGGTGCTGTAATACAACAAAGCATCATTGGTAGCGTTATAGGTGAAGATTCAACTACAATTATTGATCATGCAACCAGCACAATTATTGCAAATAAAATTACAGGTGACTTAACAGGTAGTGTAGTTGCAGATGATTCAACTGTATTAATTGACGGAGTTTCAGGAACTATTAATGCAGGAGCATTAACAGGTGCACTTCCGGCAATAGATGGTTCATCTTTGACTGGTGTCTTAACAGGTTCTAACACAGGTGTTACAAACTATAATGGTGCTACATTAAATTTTGTAAGCACTACATTTAACGGTTTAGACTTTAGTGACTTAGGTACAACTCCAACAACCTTAGCAGGTTATGGAATTACAGACGGATTACAATTAGGTACAAGTAGTACAACTGCTCTTGCAGGTGACACTGCTTTGTTCTCAGGTGCGTTTGCAGATTTAACAAGCAAACCAACTACAATAGCAGGTTATGGAATTACAGATGCTACATCAACTGCTTCACCGGCATTCACAGGTGCAGTAGACTTTACTGGTGCAACAAGTGTAGACTTTACTGGTGCAACAATATCAGGAACAAGTTTCTTAACAAGTTACACAGAAACAGATCCAGTAGTAGGTGCTATCACAGGAATAGTAAAAGCAGACGGTTCAGGAAACATTTCAGCGGCAGTGGCAGGTACAGATTATCTTACAACCGTTGCGTTTGCTGACCTTACAGGCAAGCCAACTACAATAGCAGGATACGGAATTACTGATGCATTGGCATTGGGTACAAGTAGTACAACTGCTCTTGCAGGTGATACCACTTTTAGTTTTGCAGATATTACAAGTAAGCCAACTACACTTGCTGGTTATGGAATCACAGATGCGGCAAACACTTCAGCAGAAACAACATTCACAGCAGACGTAAAATTTGACACAGGTGTTGAAGAAGCATTTGGTACACTAACAGGATCAACAGGCGTTGTTGCACACGATTGTGATAACGGACACGTATTTTATCACACAGGTGCCGCAGGCGATATCACAGCAAACTTTACGAACTTAGGCTTAACGGCCGAGTACGCAACTAATTTAACAGTAATTATTAACCAAGGTGCTACACCTTATGAAGTTACCGCTGTCCAGATAGGAGGAGCGGCACAGACCATTAATTGGCAAGGTGGCTCGGCTCCTACAGGAAACGCAAACGGAATTGATTCATTCTCATTTACTATATTAAATGATGGTGGCTCTTACGTTGTGCTTGGACAGATGGTAGACTTCACATAATGCCGATATTATCAACAGTAACAGGTAGTTTTTTCGCAGGACGTAGAGCAAACTCATTTGGGGCGCCACCTTGGTCACCTGCAAACGATATCACAGCCGCACTTTGGTTAGATGCTTCAGATACTTCAAGTTATTCATTAAGTGGAAGTAACCTTAATACTGTTACAGACAAGTCAGGAAACTTCACTGTCACCGTCGACGGTACTCCAACACGAAACGCCAGTAGTCTCAACAGTTTAAATACGTGGCTCTTCAACGGTAGTGAAAGTCTAACAACAAATTCAGGATCGTGGGCCAGCAGTGGTAATCACTGGGCCATAGGTGTGTTCCAATGGCACACTACAGATAGCACCAAAGACAGTTTCTGGAGTGCTGACGGATCAAAAACTTATGCTGTTTCAAGCAGTAGGAATGACAACAACTGGGATGGCGAGATAGACTATGACGGTAGCAACAGTATTGTCAGTGGTGTTGCCAAAAACGACTTCACAGTAAGCATTGGTGTTAGCGATTGGACGATTGTCAGCATTGTGTTCAATAAAACAGGTAACCAAATATTTGGTAGATTGAACGGCACTCTAAGAACTGATGTAGACCCTTACAACAATTCGATGAATACCAATGTAAGTGATGTTCGTATGATGCGTAACAGATCAAATGTAAAATTGGATGGTGCTATGGCAGAATATTTCCATGTAGCAGGTGCTCCAGGCACAGGTGGAACTGACATCACAGATGTTATAAAAGCAGAAGGTTATATTGCACACAAGTGGGGTTTAGAGAGCAATTTACCAGTGAGTCACCCATATAAGAGTTCAGCACCATAAGGATAAATATTACAAATAGGAAGATACAATGGCAGATAGAATACCACTTATAGTAGATACAGCAGACGGTAATAAATTAAAAGAGTTACCTATCGGTGATAATTTAAACTTAACAGGATCTGGCATTATCGGTGCAGGTAATATTTCAGCAACAAGTTTAACAGTTGCTGGTGTACTTTACAATCCTTTTAGTGGAAATTATGCAGACTTAACAGGTACGCCAACTATTCCATCTAACACAGATGATATTGTAGAAGGTACTAAACAGTATTTTTCAAATGAACGTGTAGATGATAGATTAAATGATTTCCTTGTAGCAGGAACAGGTATCACACTAACATACAATGATGCGGCTAATACATTAACTATTGGAGCAACTGGCGTTGGTGGCGGTGGAGGTGGTTCAAGTAATTTACCAGGTTTGACTGATGTTACTATTACTGCTCCTGCAAACCATCAAGTTTTAAAATATGACACTACTACAAACAAATGGATTAATAGTTTAGTATCATATAACAACCTTCTTAACTTACCAACTTATGCAACTGTGGCAACAAGTGGTAGTTATAACGATTTAAGTAACAAACCAATTATTCCACTTGACATTGATGATATGTCAGATGTTGACACTTCAACAACACCTCCGACAAACGGACAAGTATTAAAATGGTTAAACAATAAATGGTTACCAGCAGATGATATTACATCAGGTGGTGGCGGATTAAATGCTGACACACTTCAAGGCTTTGCAGGAAGTTATTACTTAGACTGGAACAATGTTACAAGCAAACCTGTTTATCAAGTAGATGACTTAGATGACACAAGTGTAAGTGATGTTACAGCAGGTCAAATTATGCAGTGGACAGGATTAACTTGGGACGCAGTTAATTTTGAATTACCATTCACAAGCATTACAAGTAAACCAACGACACTTGCAGGTTACGGAATTACAGACGCACCAAGTGCCTTAACAGACTTAGGTATTTCAGACGGTGCGGCAAATACAGTATTAACAACAAACGGCTCAGGTACATTTACTTTTTCAACAAACTTATCAGGTGTAAGTTTAGTTAACGCAGGATCAGTTGGATTTTCTTCAGGTGTTACAATTAATGAATTTAGTTCAGACGGAACACTTGCTGGTGATAGTAATACAGCAGTTCCTACAGAGAGTGCTGTAAAAACTTATGTGGACGCACAGGTATCAGGTGGCGGAGGAGGTTCAGAAGGACTTGCTTCAAGATCAACAGCGGCAGTAACAACAAATAGTATTGCTGATGATGTAAGCGAAGATGTTTCTATTACAGGTTTCAAATCATACATGCTAATGAGCATACAAACAACATCAGCGGCTTGGGTAAGACTTTACACAAGTTCAACGGCAAGAACAGCAGATGCAAGTAGAAGTGAAGGTGTTGACCCTGCACCAGACGCAGGAGTAATTGCTGAAGTATTAACAAATGGTGCACAAACTATTGAGTTTGGTCCAGCAGTATTAGGTTGGAACAGTGCAAACGATACAACAATTTATGCGGCAGTGAAAAACAAAAGTGGGGGAACTGCAACAATAACATCTACACTAACTCTACTCAAACTGGAGGGTTAACATGTCTTTAAAGAAGCATGTAGAAAAAAAGATCTACATGGTTACACTTAAGAAAGGTGTAGACAGTGTAGCATTTGCCAATGACATGGAAACACCAGGTGGTTCTTTACACATTCCAGATAGATCAGTAGGTGTACACAATCCAAGACCAGAATCAAGAACAACAGAATATTGGCTTACAGAATCAGAAAAGAATTTAGTCAGCAATGACGAAAGAGTATTAGCGGTTGAACTCAACCCTAAAGATGCAAACTTAGATGTCTCAGAAAATTCAATAATTGAACAGACAGGTTTGTTTGCACGTAATTCAGCAAACACAGCCACAGACTTGAACTGGGGACTTCTACGTCTTGTAGAAGGATCGAATAGAACCAATTGGGGATATTCTACCACAGAAATTAACGACACAATATCATTTAATGCAACTGGTCGGAATGTAGATTTAGTTATTTGCGATGGTGACGGTATATACATCGGACATCCTGAATACAAACAACCGTCAGGACAAGACACCGATGATGGTTCTGCGGAACGCATCGTGCAATATAATTGGTATCAACACAATCCGGCTATCACAGGCGGGTCGGCGGGGAACTACAGTTATAGCAATCCTGGAAGTTACCACGCTAATCACGTAATGGGTACAGCGGGAGGAAACAGACAAGGATGGGCAAGAGATGCGAATTTATATAATCTTTTCTACTATGCTGGCGCTTCTGGTAATACTAATTTTCCTTACGTGTTCGATTACATTAGACAATTTCACGCGAACAAATC
>VMHT01090920.1_pt1 | contig 10737 bp, 10 predicted proteins | sample 4693611 | NCBI WGS metagenome assembly VMHT01 (sample SAMN12280063, study PRJNA550983) | marine metagenome | isolation source: seawater sampled from same location over 5 years 0.02-0.2 micron viral filtrate | place: USA: collected off the coast of southern California halfway between the port... ... | reverse complement strand
TGATGCCCTTGTGATTAACAACGAAGATATGAAAATAGAAGAAATTATTAAATTAATTAAAGAGAATTTAAAGCTTCAGTAGCTGTCCAATCTTTATCATTATTAATTCCAAGTGTTGCATCAGGTTTACTGACAGATTCATTTAAATTATTTAAAAAATTTGAAATTAATCTAATATTTTTTCTTAATTGTTGGGGGAGTGGGAAATATTCAACTTCCTCTTTAAGCTCAAAATATTCTAAATTAATTGGATTAATTTTATCTATTATTTCATAAACTATGTGATCAGGAGCTGATGCACCAGCAGTTATTGCAATATTGCCGTTCAAGCTTATACCGTCTAAGTCTTTTACGTTATCAACTCTGTGAGCAGTAATTCCTTTATTTTGAACCATACTGACCAATGCTTGAGTGTTACTTGAATTTTCAGAACCAACTACAAGTACTGAATCTACTTTTGGTAAGATTTCTAATATTGCTTCCTGCCTATTAGTTGTTGCGTAACATAGATCACTTTTTCTTGGCATTTTCAATTGGATATATTTATTTTTTGAATATTCCATAATTGGCTCCCATTCAGATTTAGCAAGAGTTGTTTGAGCTAGCAATGCAACATCATCTCCTATATCTAGATCTTTAACATCCTCAATGTTTTCAACTAAATGCATATTTTCAGGAGCAACACCCAAAGCTCCTTTTGCTTCATCATGATTTTTGTGTCCAACATATATTATTTGAGTGTTTTCTTTTGAAAAATTCTTAGCTTCATGGTGTACTTTTGTAACCAGTGGGCATACAGAATTAATTGTTACTGCAGATATGTTATTAAATTTTTCTTCTACATCAGGAGCTGTGCCATGTGCTGATAACATAACTATTGACCCTATAGGAATTTCTGATGGATCTTCTACAAAAATAACATTATTTTTTTCAAATTCTTTAACAATCCATTTGTTGTGTACTATTTCGTGGTAGCAGTATATAGTTTCATCATATATTTTCAATAACCAATGTAAAGCTTTTATAGCCATCTCTACTCCCGCGCAGAAACCTCTTGGAGTAACTAAATATAGTTTGTTTACCATATAAATAGAATAGCTATATTTATATTATGACTAAAAATAAAATGCAAGAGGTTTTGGTATTAGGTTTACCTAATGCTGGCAAGTCAACTCTCGTTAATGCTATATCAAAAAGAAAAACATCAATAATTGGCTCTACACCTAATACAACTAGAGATAAAGTAAGTACTATTGTTGAATTTGATAACAACAAAAAAATTATTTTATCGGATCTTCCTGGATTTTTAGAAAATACAGATAACTTTAATAAAAACTTTCAAGAAAATATCTTACGTTATATAAATAGCGCAGATCACATTTTATTTCTTATAGATATAAATTCAAAAGACTATTCAGGCTTAGATGCTATTTTCGAACTAATCAATAGGAATAAACTTCAAAGTAAAACTACAACAGTATTCAACAAAGCTGAAAATTTTAAAATTTCAAGTATAGATAATCGAATGTATAAATATATTTTTAATTCAGAATTTTATATTTCTGCATATCATAAAACTGGGTTAGATCTACTTGAAAATTTTCTTAAAAAGTATTCTACTAAAGCATCAACAAAAATATATATTAAATCATCTATAGTCATTGTGGGCAGGCCTAATGCAGGAAAATCAACACTATTTAATGCTTTATTAAATAATAAGAGGTCATCTGTATCGAATGTTCCTGGCACAACAAGGGATAAGATTGTGGAAGATATTAATTTAAATAAAATTTCTTATGAAATTAGTGATACTGCAGGAATTCCAAGAAAGAGTCAAAAAAATCAAATTGACAAATACTCATCAACATTAGCGATTAGATCTCTTGAAAATGCATCCTTAGCTCTAATTGTTATTGATAGTGAAGTTGGTTTAACTTTTGAAGATAAAAGAATATTAAAAGAATCAATAGAAAATACAGTCACTCCAATTGTCGTATTAAATAAATGGGATTTACTAGATACAGAAAAAAAAGATGAGATTAATAAAAATATAAAAAATGAACTTAAACAGTACCAATGGGTTAATGTTTTAAGAATATCTGCAATTAATAAGAGTAATATTAAGCAAATTAGTAAATCTATAGATAGCATTGAAAATCAATTAAATACTAGAGCCAGCACTTCAGATTTGAATATCCATTTCAGAGGACTGTGGACTAAAAATCCACCGCATCCTTTTCGTGGAAAAAGAGCAAAGTTAAAATATGTAACACAATATTCAACAAATCCACCAGAATTTTCATTCAGTTTAAGTGCTAGGATTCCTAAAAATTACCAAGCATTTCTGGAGAATAGTATTAGAAATACTTACGACATGAAAAATATTTGCTTTAAATTAAAAATAAATGCATAGTTTTGGTTTTAAATTAATTGTTTTTGCTGCTGGTTTTTATGTAATTATTCGAATTTTTCAAATATTATTCTTCATAATTACATAGATTAGTTTATACAAACTGTTTATATAATTATTTAAATTATGCATTGTATTAAGTAGTATATTTTCTAATATTAATACATCCACATTTATGTGGATTTTGTATACAAAAAAGGAGAGAAATTGAGTAATTTCAGAGGATCCAAGTCTTGGCGTCTTATATTACTTTTCTCAGTATTTGCTATGATTGTAGTCGCATGCGGTGGCGATACAGCGGAAGAGGAAGTTGCTGAAGAAGCAACTGATACTACTGCAGCACCCGCAACTACAGCAGCAGCAGCTGAGGAAGCAGCTCCATCAGGACCTGATGGTGTTTATAAGATGGCTATATTCTCAGATCCACAATCTAATAATTACTGGGCATTCTACGATACAGAAAACGATGTTTGGACTGGCTATGTTATGTCTGGACAAGTTACCTCTCTTTACACATTATCTATACCTAACTATCAACTTGTAGTTAATATGGCCGGCGAACTGGTCGAAACTTCAGTTGATAATGGTGATGGAACATTTACATATGATGTTCCAGTAAGACAAGGTTATGAATGGAGTGACGGTAATCCAATTACTGCTCATGATTGGCAGTTTACTTTTGATACTGTAAAAGGATTATCACTTGGTGGTAACTTCTTACAATCATATCCATACTCTTGTGAAGATGATGAAGGTAATAGTAAGAACTGTGTTGTAAGTGTTGTAGCTACTGATGATTATACAGTAAGCATAACATTTAACTATGACCCAGGTTTGTCAACTTGGCAATATGGTACAGCTCAAGGCCCTGCTTTTAGCAAAGCATATTGGGAACAATATGCAACAGACAAAGAGACACTATATGCTCATGATGCGATTAACGCACCAGTAGCAAGTGCTTTTGTTTATGATAAGCTAGAAACTGGAGCTTTTTATACATGGGCTTATGATCCAGAAACCATGTGGAGCGGTGGAACTACCACAATTTATGATGGTGGTGGTACAAGCTTTGCTTGGGATAATGGAAAAGCACCTGCATTTAGTGGTGATTTTGGTAACACAACTGGAGATTCATTCTCATATGATAGTGGACCTTTTGTTGGAACCGTAGAGTACACACTCTATAGTGACCAAGATGCAGCTTACCTTGCATTCCAAAATGGTGAAGTTGACTTTGTTCTTAACCCACTTGGTGTTAAGAGAAATTTATTTAACCAATTAGCTACTGTTCCTGGTGTTGAGCTAGTACAAAACATGCCACTTGGTATGAGGTACATGGCACACAATACAAGGATTTTTCCTGGAAGTGACAAAGCTTTCAGAAATGCAGTTGCTTGTATAGTAGATAGAGATTTCATTATCGAGAGTGTCCTTCAAGGAACTGTTGAGAGAATGGATGGAACTATTTCTGGAGCTCTAACAGCATGGGCACCACCATTAACTGGTACTATTGCTGAATGTACCCCTCTAGACACTGTAGGAAAATGGGAGAAATCCATACAAATCCTACAAGATGGGGGCTGGACAGCTGATGACTGGGGATCACACCCTGGAAACGAAACAAGAGCTCTTCCACCAGTTGGAATTAAAGGTCCTAATGGTGAAGTTCCACCAGAAGATATGTTAATTTACGCACCAGGTCCTGGTTATGATCCATTGAGAAATACTTTCTCATTGTTCATTGCAGACTACATCAGACAATTAGGTTTTGATGTAACAGCAAGACCAACAGGATTCAGTGTTATTGTCGATTTGATTCTTGATACTGAAAGGTGTCGAGAGTGGAATATGTACATGTTAGGTTGGGGTACAGGTATATTTCCTGACTCAGCTGTAACTTTCTTCCATTCAAGAAATGATTCTTGTGAAGGTGGATACAACACACCTGGATATAATAATCCAGAGTTTGATGCTGTAGCTGATGCTTTTGAAGCTGCAAAGACAGTAGAAGAAGCAATTAAATACTCTAATCAGATGGAAGCTATATTATTTGAGGATCTTCCTTATTTAGTATTGTTTAACCCACCTGTATTAGAAGTTTACAGAGGCGATACTGTAGAATATCCATTTACAGATGTTCTAGGCGGACTCACAGACGCATGTGAAGGCTGTCCAAGTGTTGTCAAAACTAAATAATTATTAGTTTATAATTTTAATAACGGGTGGGTTACCACCCGTTATTAATATGTTGATAGGTTTTTATGTATAAATATATTTTCAAAAGAATTTACCAGTTAATAATTGTTTTTTTTCTTTTTTTAGTAACTTCTTACGTTTTATTTGACTCTATTCCTGGAAATGCTTTTCAAAATTTATTATTAAATCCTGATTTACCTCGAGAAGCTTACGAACAAGTTATAAAGTTATATGGTTTAGATAAACCTTTATATGAAAGAGTAGTTTTATATATTGGTAATTTTTTTCAGGGAGATTTTGGTTATTCCTATAAGCATTACCCAAGAACACCAATTGATCTTATCGCTGAAAGGCTTCCTAGAACACTAATGTTATTTGCTATGGTTAACATAGTTGCATTTTATACGGGTTTTCTTATTGGTAAAATTCTGGCATGGCGTAGAGGTTCAAAATCTGAAACTTGGATAACTGTAACTTCAGTATTTTCCTATACAATTTTTTATCCATGGTTTGCTTTGATGATGTTATGGTTTTTTGGCTATAAACTTGATTGGCTACCCATAGGTAAATTTTTATATCCTGAAAAGTGGTATGACGCTCCATTTAATAGTGATGTAGTATTCATATCTATGATTAAATTTACTGTTGTATTTTCAATCATTCTTTTTATAGTTTATATTTTATCAAGGAATATTGAATCCTTAAATTTACGAAGAAATACAAGATTCTTAGGTTTTATATTATTATGTATTGGTAGCTTCATCTACTGGAATACAGGAGAAATTTCTGTTCAAAAAACTTATGCTATGGACATTGCTTACCACATGATTCTCCCGGTTTTTACAGTTACTGTTGTTGCTTTTGCTGGAACAGCATTATTAACAAGAACAACAATGATGGAAGTTATGAAAGATGATTTTATACTTACTGCGAGAGCTAAAGGACTTTCTCAAAGAAGGATTAGAGACAGACATGCAGCTAGAAACGCTTTGCTACCAGTTGTTACATCATTTATTTTTACAATAGTTACAATAATTGACGGTTCTGTTCTTACTGAGACAATTTTTTCATGGCCAGGAATGGGACAATTAATTCTACAGTCAGTTCTAGAAGAAGATATACCAGTAGCTATGGCTTCGTTTTCATTTATTGGTGTTTTTGCATTAATTGCTCATTTTATTGCAGACATCTCTTATGCTTACATAGATCCAAGAATTAGAATTCAATCCCAAGGGTAATCATATGGAAAATCAAAAAGATATAGCAAAAAAAATAAGAAGGGAAGCTTTAAAGAAAAACTGGAAATTGTTTAGAAGAAGTAAACTTGGGATGATAGGGCTTTACATTGTTATTTTCTTTTTATTTTTATCAATTCTTCAACCGATACTGTTTATAACTGGAGCTTGGAATAAAGGAGTATATGATCCAGTTGTAGGATATTCCGAACAATTCCAAGAATTCTTAGTTGTTGACTGCCCTAAAGAGTATCCAACAGAAAAATACAAGGATAGATCCGACTGTCCTGGTCGTACTGAAGTTAATATCAGAACTTTGTTTTATTCTGACGCTCAAGTAGGGGAAACAATAATTCAGAACCTCCAACCAGCACCTCCATCACGAAAACACATTCTTGGTACTGATTCTCTCGGAAGGGATGTATTTTCTCAAATAATGGAAGGTAGCCAAGTTGCTTTTGTATTGGGTTTGCTAAGCGCTACATTAGGTGTAGGCATATCGACAATACTTGGAACTATAGCCGCATTTTTTGGTGGTAAAGTAGATGCTTATTTAATGAGACAATCAGACTTAATTTTAATGCTTCCTACGCTTCCATTGCTATTTATAATTTCTGCTTTTGCTGAATTACAAGTTTGGCACCTAGCTGTAGTATTAGGAACTATTGGTGGACTAGGTGGTTCGGTTATCACAATTAAATCTCAAGCATTACAAGTTAAAGTGAAGCCTTTCGTTGATTCAGCAAGAATTACTGGTGGTTCAAGAATGAATATATTATTTTCACATGTTTTACCTAATGTTGCACCTCTAGCTTTATTATTTATGGTTTTTAGTGTAACCGGTGCTATTGCCTCCGAATCAATTCTCTCATTTCTAGGACTATTAAATATAGACATGAGCTGGGGTTTAATGATATATTTAGCACAAGTAGAAGGATTTATATTTTCAGGAATGAAATTTTGGTGGTTAATATTACCTGCTGGGCTTTCCGTAACTTTTCTTACAGGAGGTTTTTATTTAGTTGGTCGTGGATTAGACGAAGTATTTAATCCAAGATTGAGAGATAGGTAAAATGAATATTCTTGAAGTTAACAATTTAAATATGAGTTATAAAACAATCGATGGTGAGGTTGACGCCGTTAAAGATGTATCATTCACAGTAAAAGAAGGTGAGTCTTTTGGAATAGTGGGAGAGTCTGGTTGTGGTAAAACTTCTGTAGCAATGTCGTTATTACAACTTCAAGCAGACAACGGAAGAATTACTAGTGGTGAAATAATATTTGATGGTAAAAATATTGTAGAATTAAATGAATCTGAATTACGGGAAGTTCGTTGGAGCGGTATTAGCATAGTTTTTCAAGGTGCCATGAATTCGTGGAATCCTGTTGTTAAAATTGGTGAACAAATTAGAGAAGCTATCAGAGAACATTATCCAGATAAAAGCAAAGAAGATAATACAAAAAAAATAATAGAATTATTCGATATTGTTGGTTTAGATTCTACAATAATTGACAGATTCCCCCATGAGCTATCTGGTGGAATGAAGCAGAGAGCTGTAATAGCACTGGCTCTTTCATGTGATCCTAAATTAATTATTGCCGACGAACCTACCACAGCATTAGATGTGGTAATTCAGGATCAAATATTAAAAGAAATTAGAAAAGTTCAAGATGTACTAGGCTTAAGTCTCATATACATATCTCATGATATTGCTGTAATTGCTGAGATGACTGACAATATGGCAGTTATGTATGCAGGTTCTATAGTTGAAATGGGTAACACTGCAAAAGTATTTAGTAACCCTCAGCATTCATATACCCGAATGTTGCTTGAGTCAACTCCATCAATAGTAGGTCCTAAGAAAAAGTTAAGATCTTTAGATGGAGAACCTCCTTCATTAATAAATACAGATACGTATTGTTTATTTTCATACAGATGCCCCAATCCTGATAATGATTGTAAAAATAGAAGTTTGGAAATGGAACTTATAAAAATCGAGGAAGATCATTATGCAGATAAATGCTGTGTAAATTGTGGATAATTTATGAGTAATACATTAATTGAAGTTAAAAATCTAGAAAAATATTTTGAAGTATCTGGTGGTTTATTTTCTAGAAACAAAACTATTGTCAAGGCTGTTGATGGTATAAGTTTTAATATACCTTTTGGATCTAGCCTAGGTTTGGTAGGACAAAGTGGATGTGGAAAAACTACAACTGCTAGGGCGCTAAGTTTACTAGATCCTAAAACAGGCGGAGAAGTAAATTTTTACAATAATGAATCAGAATCTATGCAAAGTATAGATGAGTTAGAGGGTGAAGAATTAAAAAAATTTCGTAGAAATATACAAATGATCTTTCAAGATCCATACGAGTCTTTAAATCCAAGATGGAATATTAAAGATATAATATTAGAACCATTAAATATTCATAATATTGGTGATTTGAAAGATAGGGAAGATGCAGTATATGAAATACTTAAGACCGTAGGGTTGACTCCTCCTGAAAATTATATGCCTAGATACCCGCATGAGCTCTCTGGAGGTCAGAGACAAAGAGTATCAATTGCAAGAACTCTTATTATGAAACCGAAGTTTGTTGTATGTGATGAGCCGACTTCAATGCTTGATGTATCTATAAGAATTTCAATTATGGATCTTATGTTAAATCTTGCTAAAGATTTAGAAGTTTCTTATCTGTACATAACACATGATTTAGCAGTTGCTAGATACATGTGTGATCAAATAGCTGTTATGTTCAATGGTAAGATAGTTGAAATTGCAAAAACTGAAGAATTACTTAACAATCCTATTCATCCTTATACTAAGAGATTAATATCTTCAATACCGATACCAGATCCATCATACAACAGGGAACAGTATGAAGTTAATTTTGAAGAATTGGATTCAATAATTGCTAATAATTCAGAATCAAAAGCTATGATTGAAGTCAGTGAAGACCACTATGTTGCTACTCATGACGTAAAAGGTCTTCTTTGAACGTTAAGGATATTTTCCTTCTTCCAAATTTAATTACTTTATTTCGTTTTTTTTCAGCTATTTACTTATTTTTTTACTATTCTCCTCAGGATTTTAAAGTCTCTATATTAGTTTTAATTATTACAATAATTGGTCTCTCTGACTCCTTAGATGGTATAGTCGCCAGAAGATATAATCTTGTTTCTGAATTAGGAGTAATTCTAGATCCATTAACAGATAGGGTAGTTTTTATTGTTTTATTATTTTGGTTAAATGTATTTATTCCGAATAATTTAATTTATTCTATTTTACTTCGTGAATTTTTAGTCTTAGTAGGTTCTTTATATGTGTTAATTAAAGGATTAAAAATTAATGTTTCAAATAAAGGCAAATTTGCTACTGTTTTGTTATTCATAAACATATGTTTATTTGTAATAAATTCTTCTATGAGTATTCCTTATCTCAATCAACTAACTGTTATTGTCATAATTTTTTACTTTTATGTTGCAATTGAATATTTGTACAACTTAATATATAAGAGTGGATAATCAAACAATTCCGTTCGATACAGCAAGTAATTCAGCTGATAATCCACTGTATTTACTTTCATTATTAAATAATGATTTAATGTCATATTCTTGGAAATTAATCAATAAAGATTACAGTATTGGCAGAACATCAAGTAATAGTGTTATTCTAGATGATGTCACCGTTTCAAGAGAACACGCGATGCTTACAATTAGAGAAAACTCACCATATATCAAAGATACAAATTCTACTAACGGGGTATATGTTAATAATGAAATTATTCAAGAATGCAATCTTAAATCGGGAGATAAAATTCAAATTGGAAAATATTTACTATTACTAACTGAGGTTGGAAAGTGAATATTGGAGAAGTTGTAAAAAAATTACAAATAAAACATCCATCTGTAACTATATCAAGAATTCGTTTCTTAGAAAAAGAAGGCTTAGTAAATATTAAACGATCTCCGGGCGGAACAAGAAAATTTTCAAATAAAGATATTGAAAAAATATCCAAAATAATTTATTTACAAGAAATAGAATTTTATAGTTTAAAGGCAATAAAGAACAATCCATCATTATTAAAAAGTAATAAATCAAAAAGTATTACTATTGATTCCTACTCACTAAGAGATTTACTTAAACAAGCAGGGATAAGCAAAGGTCAATACAATGAATTAATCTCATTTGGTTTTGAATATGAGAAAGATGAATACAGTAATAATGATTTAAATAGATTAAAGTCATGGTCTTATTTTTACTCAATAGGACTTGAGCCTAAAAATTTTTCGGTCTTGAAATCAATTAATCAACGGTCAATTGATTTTGTTGAATTTATAAATAGTTTATTACCAGATGATTCAAGTGCTGAAAAAAATATTATTATTAATAATTACTCAAATTTAATTAGGAGTTATTTATTAAAAAACAATTTATAATATTTACACTTCTTTTATTTGTAACATCAACTTCATTCGCATTTGAATTAGATGAAGACCAAATATCTACTCAATATTATTTATCATATGATATTGAAAATAATTTAATTTTATACTCTAGCAATATAGATGATTATATATCACCAGCATCAATAACTAAACTGATGACAGCTTTACTGCTTTATGAAAATGCTAATTTAAGCGATTTAGTCACTATAACTTACCCTAATAACTATAGTTTTGAAGGAAAAGTTGCCTATTTAGAACAAGGCTCACAGGTTTCTGTAGAGCAATTGTTGGAATTCTTATTAGTTTATTCAGCAAATGATTCTGCATACGCGACAGCTGAATATGTTTCTGAAAGTACTGAAGAGTTTATTAATTTAATGAACAAAAGAGCTAGTCAGCTCAACATGAATAATACTAGTTATCAGAATCCTGACGGATTAGATGAG
>VMHT01120692.1_pt1 | contig 10738 bp, 29 predicted proteins | sample 4693611 | NCBI WGS metagenome assembly VMHT01 (sample SAMN12280063, study PRJNA550983) | marine metagenome | isolation source: seawater sampled from same location over 5 years 0.02-0.2 micron viral filtrate | place: USA: collected off the coast of southern California halfway between the port... ... | reverse complement strand
TATAGACTCTTTCGCTAGCACCTTTACGTTGGTAAGTATGAAGTTGAAAACTAGTGTCACAGTTGTGACAGGTACCGAGACCACGTTCCCAATCATAGCTAGCGCATTGCAGCTTTTGATTTTTGGGTTTCCTAGTATGCGAACACAAGGGACAAGTCCCCTGTGCTGCATTTTCTTTTAGGCCGTACTGATTGAACTTGTCAACCAGAAATCCATTGATCTCTTCTTTACTCATTTAGAATGGTAAGTCATCTGTTTGTGGGGCTGCTGCAGCTGGAGCTGGGGCACCATCTCTTGGAGCTGGGTCAACATTAGCGCCATTAGACCAAACAACCTTAACATTACCTAGGTAAGTCTTTGGTGATTTAGCATCTCTCTCTTCCTTTGATTGTTCTACAACCACCGGACCCTGATTACCGAATTGATCTAACTCATCGTTAATCGTTATTGTGATCGGTAAATACTTACCTTTCTTACCTACATAGATTTTATCCTTAGGTATTGCGTCTAGATTTAGACTTGCTTTAATTATACTTGCCATATTATGAATTTATTAAGTTAACTAATTTTCTTACTTGTTCTACACTTGCATTTGTTGCTCTTCTAAAGTTGTCAAAACCTTTGTGATAAGGATGTAGACTGTCTGGTGCGTTGTGGTTAACATAAAAGTTTTTAGTGTTAGCCGCATACTTGTTGCCTGAGATTGTACAGGTCTTCATTTTTGTTCTTCCCATGATTACATTTTTATAGGGTTTTGCTTATGAAATATTGTTTAGGATCAAAGTCCTTGGCCTTGTAAAACAAGTCATAAGCTTCACTTGCTTTACGTACCTTATCTTCACCTCGTTTATAAAACTCAGGTGAACAATCAAACAAACCTATTTGGTGTGTTTTCTTATCTATAACTATAAATAAAAACTCATACCCGAATAACTTACTGTAGATATAAGCCTGTGAGTCATAATTGTATTTTGATGCTGACCATTGAAACTTATCAATATCAGATGTTGTTTTTAAATCGATGATTAACTTTTCTTCGTGATTAACAATATCAGCTTTACCTTTCCATTTATTGCCAAACAATTCTATTATCTGTGGCTGTTCGTATTCACATTGTGATCCTTGTATTAAGTCTCTACATATGTCGTTAGCCATAACTTTGTCTCTCATTAATTCGATCATATCAACCTCATGCTCTAACAAGCATAGTTCACCACCTGCTATATCTTTGTATGCTTTAGTATTTCTAGTAGTTGCTTTCACAACTTTATACTTTTTAAGCTTATCAGGTTCTAATATACATGTGTGAAAATATCCACCTATTAAAAAATTAGGATTAGGTTTACTAGGTTCAAACGTTTGTAGTGGATCTTTTAATAATCTACCAACATGAGAGTTAGATAGAAACTGGTTGCCAAACTCACCATAGTATTCTTCGTCTATTTTAAGCTTTTCTAATATTTGCTTTTTATCCATTTGTTTTTTTGTATAAACACCTATAGCTATAATAGGTATTAGTATTAATAATTTTCTCATTTAACAGCTGAAGCCAATTCTTTTTTGTCTCCCGCGGTTAACTTGTACTTTGATTCAATAGCTTTTATATCACCACCTGCAACTATATAGTCTTTAGCTTTAGCTAGTTGAGCTGTTGTTATGGTTGGTTTTGCCGCTTGCTTAATCTTGTTTACTGCAGCTGATGGTTTCTGACCTGAGTCAGCATCTTCTGTATCATCAATAAGCAATAGATTACCTAAGGCATATTTCTTGCCGTAAGTTGACGCCGCACCGAACTGCTGAGCTGTTTGCATACCTTTTTGATTAAGGTCTACGCCGACTAGAGCTGTTGCGTGTATAGCATCTTTGCCATCTGAAAATGTTGCTGTTGATTGCATTGTTGGAACAGGGTCAGTTGAGATCATTTCTTCATTGATCGTAACTGTAACGCCATGTTTAACTAGGAAAGGCTTTATAGCCTCTAGGATGTCTTCTGATTTACGGAAGTAGTACTTACCGAACGAATTGTACGAAGACTTTTTCGCTTTTAGCTCTGTCTGTACGACGGCTAATTTTTGGTTTAATTCTTTCATAATTTGGTATTTTGGTGTATATATATAATCACACGTTTATATTCATTTTTACATCATTTTTGAAGCGCAACCTACAGATAGTCAATCACTTGTGAGTGGTCTACGTTTTCTACAAGTTTAGCTACAGCTTGCTTTTTTAACTGAGATATTCTAACGTAAGCGCTGCTACCTTCTATGCCTAAATGCTTTGCAATTTGTTTTGCTGATTGCTTGTCACAGTCTAAACCATAACTCATTCTTAACACTTCGTATTCTTTTATACCTAAGTGTTGTTTTAATAACGACATCAAGTATATGTTTAAAAACTCTTTGTTGTAAGGCTCTGAAGGATCCTCTATTTGATAAAGCAAATCGTCATCGTCTCTTGATCCGTCTAGACTTAAAAATATAGAGTTGAAAAACATTGCAACCATTTTCTTGTCTTTACCAAAGTTTTTACGTATGCTGTTGGTTACATGTTCTGGTAATCTCATTTGTCCTCTGTTTATATCTATAGCTCTACGTATACCTCCTTTTATACGTTTAGATAAAAAGCTTTTTAAGGTTTTTTCTTGATCTTCAGATTCGTTTATCTTTTCCCAGTCAATACGATCAACTGCTTTTATTAAGTTTAAGTTACCTTCTTGTATTAAATCGTTAATACTCATAACACCCGAAGCTTGTTGTGATGTTGCAAACTTTCTAGCTAGGTTTTCCACAAGAGGCATAAATTTAACTATTAACTCGTCTCTAGTATATTCGTCCCACATCTTTCCTTCTAATCTGTTCAAGGTTGATTCAAGATCTTTCTTGTATCTTATATAGTTCTGTACATTATAGTTTTTCATAGTTTATTGTTTAATATTATCTACCCAAGATTTATATTCTGAGTCTTTTGCTATCTTTGAATAGTGTGTTTTAGCGTTCATAGTAAATAGTATGCCATCGTCACAAAGCTCTAAGCAACTCTTTCTGTGACTTATTATAAAAAATTTACTATCATTGTTTGATTTTATAAGTTTCATAAAATTCACAATATCTTCATTTGTTGTTAAGAACTTTTCTGGCTCATCAAAAACAAACCAATCAGGTTCTAGTTTTATAACGTTTTCAAACCAAGTTTTAAAGTTAATCCAAGTGATAGTTCCTTTTTCATTTCCACATGACACTGGGTCTGCTTCAGTTATATATTTATAATCTTCTTCACTGTACCATTTATCTTGAAACTCTGGTTCTGAATATCCACCTTTAACGTATGTGAATACAGTTTTACCTTCTTTAACTAATTTATGCGTTAAGAATAGTTTTGACACTGATTTACCTGAACCAGGTTGGCCTGTTACAGCTGTTATCTTGTGTTTATAATCGTGGTTTAATACTTTTTCTACATTATTATAGTAATGCTTTGTATCTTGATATGGTTTTCTCATAATTGTTTATTTAATAATTCTTTTTCTCTTTTTAATTCCTCGCTCATGTTTCTGTGTATCGTTCTAGCTGAACACTCTAACCATAGAGCTAGCTGTGCTATTACAATTTTTCTACCTGAGTCGTGCAGGTCAAGCATACATTGATAGATATCATCTTCATGTATACGTTTTGATCTACCTATTAACTCACCTACAATACGTAGCTTTTCTTCTTTATTTAAACCGCTACCATACTTAAATATAACTTTACGTAGTTTATTTCTTGGTGGCTCGTCTAAATCTAGCATGGATACTTCATATACTATTTTTCGAAGCAAGTCTTCATGTATAGCAAATGATGTGAATCCATTTGGTTTGTGAGCTATTATTTCTGCAACTACCATAAACTGGTCTTGATCAAGCTGAGGGTTTAAATACCATAAAACAAGCAGGTGCCATTTAAGAGATTTAAAGGTAGTAATTTTAGCTTTACTAGTAAATAGATGATAACACTCATAGGTACCTTGTTCGAAGAACATGTACTGTTTAGTCTCATTAGTAGGTTTATCTGTTATCGGATCTCTTTTATAGACGATGCGATTATTATTAAAATATGTTAAGTTGCGTGACATTAGCCTATTACTCTTATACTTTAGGGGCTGTTGTCACAGTCCCCTCAGGTTTTAATGTTGCAAAAACAATTCTTGTTTCATTATCATTATTACCATATTTAATTTCATTAAATTGTCTTATTCTTTTTATTAATTCCTCTGTCATTTGTTTAATTTTTCGTAAATTCTTTCTTGTACTATTAATCTGTCTATATAAGTTGGTTTATAATCATTCATTAATTCTTCTGGAACATTATTCCATGCACCTATGTAATTCTGCACATTAAAACCTCGTCTAATACACTCTGCGTATAAGTTAGCATATCTAAACTTAAGGTATAACAGCTTGTTATAGAAGAACTTAACATGACCCGTGCCCAACTTAAATTTATCAGGTATACCTTCCATATTGTATTTACCTTTAGCAACACAATTTGGTATACGTTTTATTTCTCTGTGTTCAGCTATTAAATGCTGATCGGTTAATTCAACCGGTTGTATTCCTACATTTATTCTAGTCATTTTGTTCTTTTGCCATTTTAGTTATTAATTTTACTAATTTTTCCATGGCAATAGCCAATCGTTTTACGTCTTGGTGTAAATCCCACTGCTCTCTATTCATAATTTCTAATACATTTAAAAAGTGGATGTCTGTAACTATTTGCTTTAGTTCTTTCGAAGTATGTGAATGTAGCTGTCTTACCTACATAACCTTGCATGAGCTCGAAGTTATCTTGTAGATACTTAAACTTATCCATAACAGGCATACCGAACTCATTACCTTCACTGTCAACAGCTAAGAACTTGCCGATAGTACCGATACGCTTGCCTTTACCTTCAACCCAACCGGTTATAGTAGCTTCTGTATCGTGAAAGTCTTTGAACTTTCTAAGGTTATGAGAACGCTTGCACGCATAAGTATCATTAGTTCTAACAATAGAACCTTCGTAACCATGGTTCAAATTAGTTTGATGTCTTATTTTAGCTTCGATTTCACTATCAATCCAATCAGTATCCACAATATGTACACTATCTCCTAATAACATTAGCGATTGATTTACAAATTCTATACGCTGATCAAATGGTAGCTCTTCATCTATGATATCGTAACAATGAAATTGTACGTTCTCAGCTGATTCTACACGTGCCTCTGGCGTTGGTTTTGTTTTTCTGACCATAGATATAATCTTTTCAAAATTGTCTTTAAAATCGTGATTATACAATTCGCCGTCTAGTATAACATCAGGGTATTTTGCAAAGAATGGTCTTAGTTGCATACATATATGCTCTATGTTTTTCCACTGTTTACCCGTACGTGAATATGCAACTACACGAGGATCTACTGAAGATTTTCCTTCATACTGTATAACACAGCGAACGCCGTCAAGCTTTGGTTGTATAAATGTTGGTTTACTATAGTCTATTGGTTTTGCGCTAACAGGGTATGCTAGCATTGGTTTTTTTCTCATCATACGTTTTAGTATTTTTTAAGTATATTGTTTATTTCGTCTAGTCTATTTTTTACAATAGCACATTTTTCGTATTGTTCTTTGTCTTGAAATAAATTTAGTAATGTCATTAGTTTTGCCGCTTCACTTATAGCGTCTTCTTCCTCTGTCATCTCTATGCCTTCATATGCTTGATTCCAAGCTGTATCTGTTTTGCTAACGTGGTTAAACCAAGTCTCCATAGCTTTTAGCTTTAACATCTTGTTAACTATCTTTGTAGCCAACGCGTTTAATTCTATTTCGGTCATTGTATTTTTGTTTTTATTATCCTCGGTCATCCGTATTTATTTTGTAATATGATCTTGTGATCCATATTTAGTTATTAATTGTGTTGGTAATCCTACGAAGATACATTCGCTTTTACGTGCTAATTCTTGGTGACATGTGTTACACAAATTTAAAAACCCTGTTTCAAATATACTTATCCACGTTTCTTTATCATAGTCTGACCATATATAGTATATATATTCTACGTCACCGTGTAAAGTCTGCACATGCTCTATTTCCCAGTTATTAACCTTATCATTTTTTAGAATAGACATAGCTATATCTAAACCTAATCCTTCAGGATAACCATCACTATGCACATAAAACTGTGCGTTTATTTTGTCTGGGTGACTGCTAAATGTCACGCCTTCTTCTCTTGTTGCAAATCTAACTTGCGCTCTCGTACTCATAATAATAATCTTTTATTTTGTTAATAATTCTTCTTCCATTAGCTGTGTGAAAACCATAACTATGTGTGTGCAAAGCATCTATTGGTCTATTCTCTAGTAATAGATACATCAACTCACACTCGTCGTAATCTAACTCTTCTGCCATATCTGTTATAGCATATGCTAATGCGTAGCAATCGTGTCTTGGAATCATACCAAGATCTCTCATAATATATTTTTCTACTTGTTTTCCTGTCATAATTTATATTTAATCTAATAATACCATGTAAGCGCGAGCGTTATTCTTTCTAAACCAGTCCAAACCTTTTCTAAGTTGACTAACTATTTTAGGGTTAGCGTTAAAACCAACTCGTTCGTAAACCATTGTAGCACCCATAACGAAGTCATACATTGATAACTCTTTTGCTGTTAATTCTATTTTCTCTCCTGTGAATCTATTTTGTACTTCATCACCTTTGTCATAAACAGTTCCATCGAACCATTTAGGCAGTTCTTGTTCTTTTACCATCTTGATCTTCTTTTATCTCTTATTTGTGTTAATTTATCTAGTAGTTTTCCTGCAATTTCCTTGCTGATCTCATCAGCGTAGTACATATCATATATTAATCTTCTCATAATCTGTATTTTTTAGCAAGTATATTATCACCGTACATCCAACCAATGTCTGTTTTTGGTTTAAGTTCATGCGGTAAAAAGCATGTTAGCGTGTTAATCTGATCTATTGTTAGCTCTCTGTAATCGTTTACAGAAGATAAAGAAGCAAATATAGCTCTGTAACTAGAACCGTATTTAATCTTGTGACCTTCTAGCGCATCTAGCACCTCCGGTTTGATTTTGTCTATTAATTTCATATTATTATTATCTATTAGTATTCGTATTTATATTGTAACTAGAAAAGGATTCGAACCTTTTAATCCGTCGATCAGCACACTTGTGTTGTTTACCACCTTGGTGAGCCAGCTCTAGTTGTCCAATCTCTTACCACTATGATTGCGGTGTGTCAGAGGTATCATCATAATACCAATAAGAGATTTATTAAAACGAGGTCGGGCAGGTGTGGTTCTATGGTTTCGTTGCTATCACTAGTCGAGCCAATTCACCATTTTTGCTTTATCCTGCCGTTATCACAAGTTGACCGCGACTTTCACTGACTTCGCTACTAATCTCTCGCCACTTGCTTTACCACCCTCACCTCGTATATTATATTACTTTTTCTACGTGAGTAACTTTGTGATGGTCAGGCTCTGTTGTATCTAATTCTTCAGGACATTCAGCCTCGGTGAATAACTTGTGAACTTCTTTAGTTATCATTTCAACTAGTTCGTAAGTACAAGTTAAGTCTAAGCTTTCAAGGTATACTTTACCATCATATTCCATACCGAACTCTTTGTCATAGTTATCTTGCTCGTCAAAGCTAAAGTTACCTACACCTTCTTCGATAGCTTCTTGTATTTTGTCAAACTGTAAAGGAGTTAACTCTGGTTTGTTAATGTCTTCTAATTTCTTTTCAGTGTCTTGCACTTGTTGCTTAAAGCTTTCTAGCTTATCGCTTGTTTCACCTTGCAGTAACTTTAGCGCTGCTAGGTTTGTTTCTAATTGTTCTTTTGTCATATTTGTTATTATTTGTATTTATTATCTTTCTTTTATCGTTTTTATTTTGTAATTTAGCCATGTTGTCTAACAACTTTTGGTTTTGGCACACTTTTTTCTTAAAAAATCTAACCATGATCCGCTATTCTTTGTGCGTGCCAGTGGATAGCATTTAACTTAGCTTTTAAGTCATGTACCGTTTGTTCTAAATTTTTAGAGTAAGTTTTTTGAACTTCGTATTTAGTAGGACTAATAGCGTTACTTAATTTATTATCTGCAACGTCAACTTGTGATTCTAACTCATATATTCTATCTTCTAATTCACTTATTCTAGCCATCGCACCTGTGTTTTCACTATAAGTTTCATTAGCTCTTTCTAAACTCCAATCGTGATACCATTGACTAACATATTTACCTTCAACTACTTGATTAGCTCTTTTGATGTAATAGTTTTTGAGACAATAGCTTATTAAATACTCTAGTCTATCGATCTCGATAGGTATCAGCACGCAGCTTCTTGTAGTAAATTGAGTGTATAAAGTTCTACCTATACTGTCTTTTTTACCTGAATCGAAGAATTCTGGTTCACCTTCACATCTTTTATTTAGTTGATAGTTACTGTAACCACTGTTTTGATTACGTACATAACCTGTACTGAAACTAGCTACTTCGATATAACTTGTAGGTCTGTGGTTGTTCTTGATCGGTAATTTCCATACTATTGTACCGTTTTTGTGTTGTCTAGTTGTAGTGATATCCATTATTCCTAATAAATCCATCTTTTCTAGCACTTTAGCATATCTTGGATCGCTATTGTATTGTTTTCTATTCATATTATCTATATTTTATTGATTCTATTTTACTTGTTCCTGTATTTATCATGTCAAAAACCTCTTGCCAATTGCCATCATCAGCAACCCACTCGATATCATCTTTACCGTGTTTAATTTGGAAGTTACTGTAAGCAAATCCATGGGTAAAGATCTTGTAGTCACCGTCCTCGTTTTCTTTGATTGTCCACCTGTACCTATTGTCACACATGCAACTCACTAGATCGATCTTCATCTCTCTTGGTTTACCATACACATCTAACAATGGTGGTTTTCTTAATAATGCTCCGTATTTACTCATATTATCTATATTTTTTACTGTGACTTAACGCTTTTTTAGTCGTAAAGTTGTCTATTTTATTTTGTACTTCTTCTATCATTGCTAACCAGTATTCTTTAGTTATTATTGGTTTTTTACCATCTAGATCATACTCGTGGTGTTGCTTGATCATTTCTGTTGTGAAAGTGTCTACCATTTCGTCTAGCACTATCCTATCTTGTATATTAAATTTCATATTATTCTTCTTGATTTAAAATTTCTTCACACTCTGCCCATGTCATTTCATCGATCTGCTCGTCAGTATATATACCGAGTGCAGCAACCATATCCCACGGACTCATTAGTTATCTAGTATATAAGTTAAACCTTTGTAGTTGAACCATTCACTGATACCTTCTTTGTTGTTAAATTCTAGACAACCGAAGTTAGCAGGTAAGTTACATACTGAGTATGGTTTATAAGTTATGCCGTTAAGCTTGATTTTTTGTTTACCAGCATTGTCTGGTTTTAGGAATTTGATTGTTTGCATATTATATTATTTATTTGATTATATTATCTGTTAGTGTTCGTGTTTATTTTGTAATTATTGCGTGGAATTGGTGCTCCATCCACTCTACATTGCTTAATCTATGACCTTTGAAGGTAATATATTCTTCAGCATGCTTGTTTATTGACACTTGGTATTGATATACCCTACTTGTTTCGTAATCTAATACGGTGATCCACTTTCTCTTCATTTATTTATTTCTTTTGTTATTAATTCTCTTAATTTCGCTCTTATAATACTACTATGTATCCACTGATCGAGCATTTGATCTATTTCTTTCATAATTTATAGCTTCTAACTGATTTTACTTCGTTTAAATCAATAGTTTGTTCAACTAAGTACTCTCTATCTTCTTTGTTTATGTAAAACGTAGTAGATACTACATAGTACAATTCTCCATCGTTGAGTGTTAACTCATGTTCATAACCTTTATCTTTCATTATCCTAGCATTGTGCCATATCCTTTACGGCGAGTTAATTTAGCAATACGTTTAGCGTCTTCACTAGACATTATTTGTATTGAGTTACCTGTTTTGTGATTAATTACTGGTGCACAACCATACGCTTCGACTGAAGAGCAGGAGACACATACTTTGAAGCCGAGACGTAGTCGACCTTCTGGGATTTGTTTATTACATTTACATTTCATATATATATTATCCTACTTTATTCGTATTTGTTTTGTGTTTTGCCTTTCTTGTATACTTCTTTTTATTCTTATGTATCTTAGACTTATAAGGCAAATGTCCTAGTTCCTGATCTACTTCACGCCTGATCTTACTCTTCTGTTTGTTATTTAGTTTCATTAGTCTAACCCATCTCTGTGACCACCTAAGTGACCTGTGAAGTGTGTTTTATCTGCTTTCACCATTGCACCGATACAAGCCGCTAACCTTTCCGCTTCAGGGCATGGCTCTTTTATCTCTTCAAATTGCTTTTCTAATTCTAGATCGTTGAGTAAATCGTTGATTTTATCAGCGTGAATATAACCTAAATGATATTCTTTACCATATTTCTCTGTATATATCGAGTAAACCGTGTTACCTGAGTATGTTTGTAGTTTTATTTTCATATTAGTTTTCTTTTATTTCATTAAATCTTTTAGCGTATAAATCTGACATTATATCTCTATTCTTTGACTTGATCGCTAACACTTGGTTGATATAGTACATACCTTTTTCGTCTGTTAGAAAACCATAGTACATATCCATTCTTAT
>VMHT01023505.1_pt1 | contig 10739 bp, 8 predicted proteins | sample 4693611 | NCBI WGS metagenome assembly VMHT01 (sample SAMN12280063, study PRJNA550983) | marine metagenome | isolation source: seawater sampled from same location over 5 years 0.02-0.2 micron viral filtrate | place: USA: collected off the coast of southern California halfway between the port... ... | reverse complement strand
ATTTAGCTAAATTATGACAATATCAAGAGGACAGATGGAGAGACAATTACGAATGGGTGGTGGCATCATGGAAATAGTGCCTAGAGAACCTGCTATATTTGGTGGTATTAAAAAAGCCATCAAAAAAGTAGGTAAGACTGTAAAGAAAGTTGCATCATCTGATATAGGTAAAGCTGCATTATTATACGCAGGTACCGCAGGACTCGGTTCTTTAGCAGCGGGCGGAGGACTTGGTTCTTTAGCTAAGTTAGGAACATACGCACCAAGCACTGTTCTTGGTAATTTAGGAACAGCTGCAACTAGATTTTTAGGTGGTAAATTAGATCCAACAGATGTGTTGGGCGGTGAAATGACTACAGGTAAACAAAACATATTTCAAAAAGCTCTAAGCACAGTAACAGGTGGTGGTAAAATGGGAGGTATAGGTAAACTAGCAACGTTAGGAGCTGTATCTACTTTCTTAACAAAATCACTTGGTATGTCACCAGAACAAGCTGAAGAAGAATTAGCTAGAGATCCATCAACATATTTAGAACAATATTATAGAAATTTAAATCCACCAACTGCAGATACTAATTCAGAACAATACGAAAAAGAAGTTAGAGATTTTGTTACTGCTAACACATCAGAATATGCTACAGGTGGCAGAGTAAATTATGCTGAAGCAGGTCCAGTATTACCACCAGACACAACACAACCTGTAAATCCTTTTGGACCAAAACCAGGAGACTTTGGAATTGAAGATAATGAAATAAAGATGGCATCTAATATGGAGAACGATAAAATATTAGAAGCTTTGTTTGAAAAATATATAGACATGGGACTATCTCCTAAAGATGCTGCAGAGGCAGCACAAAACGAATTTGATAGAATGAGTAAAAAAAGAATGGAGCCAACAATAAGAGGTGTTGCAGCTTTAGGTGGTAGAATGAATTACTCTGAAGGAACTAATGAAATATCAATTGATAAAATAGAAATGTTAATTAAAAGAGGCGCTGACAATGATCTTATAAAAGAATACACTGGCGCTGCGGATGGTGTAATTGATCAAATAAGAGATGTCATGGAAAGAAAAAACAAAGCTGTAGGTGGCACAATGGATACAGCTAGTGATAACGCTATGCAAGCAGCGGGCATCGAGGGACTACCTGTAAGACAAAATCCAAAAGGTGTTAAAGAGCTAGATCTTAGAGAAACTGGTGGATTTATACCTCCAGTTGGGATAAAAGAAAAAGAAGACGACATCCCAGCGATGTTATCAAATAACGAATTTGTATTTACAGCTGATGCTGTAAGAGGCATGGGTGGTGGCAGTGTTAATAAAGGCGCACAAATGCTATATGATCAAATGAAAATGTTAGAAAAAGGAGGAAGAGTAGTATAATGGCAGATGTAGTAAGAACAGCACCAGCAGAGTTTATTGAAGCGGGTGCAAAAACATATCTAGACGATCTAACAAAAGCAATTGGTCAATTTAAAACTACAGATCTTTCTACTATTATGGGTCCACAATTTGTTGCTGGACCTGGTGCATTAACAACACAAGCAGAAGGTTTAGCTTCAGGTCTTGGTAGTTTTCAACCTTTCTTAACAGAAGCAGCTGCAGCACAAACAAGAGCAAAAGATTTAGTAAGCCCAACAGCTTATCAAACTTACATGTCTCCGTATCAACAAGATGTTATTGATACAACACTATCAGAGTTTGACAGGCAAGCCCAAAGAGGTTTACCAGCATTATCTGCAAGAGCAATCTCAGCAGGTGCATTTGGTGGTGGACGAGAAGGTGTGGAGAGAGCAGAGTATCAAGCGGCATCTGATAGAAACAGAGCAGCATTACAAGCACAGTTATTACAACAAGGTTTTGGTCAAGCACAGAATTTAGCAGGTCAAGCTTTTAATCAACAACAAGGATTAGCTGCTGGACAAATAAATTTAGCACAACAATCACCTGCATTATTAGGTCAACAGATTTCAGCACTAACAGGTTTAGGCGCGCAGCAAGCAGCGAGAGCACAACAAGGTTTAACAGCGCAACAACAACTTGCATCAAGACAAGCATTACAACCCTTAGAAGCAGCTCAACAATTTGGTTCTGGTGTTACACAATTAATTGCAGGATATCCTGGTAGAGAAAATATATTACCACCAGCAGCTACACCATCACCATTAGCTACAGGACTTGGAACAGCATCAACATTAGCTGGTATCTATAGATTAATTAATCCATCGCCAACACAAATAAAATTTAGTTAATATGAGTAGAACTTTAAAAAGACCAATGTTTAGAAAAGGCGGAGAAGTCATGGAAGGTGTTATGACGGGTATCAAGCCTCGAGAATCTTTTCAAGATAAAGGTATGTCAAATGAAATGGCTGAACAAGTAAAAAATGTTCGAAACCGAATGAATTTAATTGACGCTGTCGCTGGTGCGGGATCTAGTCCATTAGGAGATCCATTAACACAATTTTTATTAACTACAGGCGCTAATTTAATTGGTGGAGAATCTGCAGGTGGTACAAAATTACAAGAGCTTGTGGGTGCAACTAGAAAACCTTTAGCAGCAGCTGTTAAGCAACAACAATTAAAAGATCTTAGCAGAAGAAAATTAGCGGCAACATTGATAGCAAAAAGCGGAGGTGATGATATTTCAAAAATAAGAAGAAACGCTAAAAAAATATCTCAACAAACAGGTCAAGATGAAAATGAAGTGTTTAAAAGTTTGTTAAATAAATTTATGTATCAAGATGAAAAATCACCTGGTACAATAGCTCAACAATCCAAAGATCAATTTAAAAAAGCGTTATTAGCTGAAACAGATGTTTATGGTAAAAAAGTAAATAAACCACCAGAAGCAGATGCTATCACAAATGCGTATTTTAGAATTAAAGATAAAAAAGGTGCTAAAATAGACAACACTATGTTTAACATACCTAAAAAAGAATTAGCAAAATTAGAAGCAAAAACAATTCAAGTTGGCGGTAAGGATAGAAAAGCATTTAAGCCATCAGGTAATGTTATGTATCAAGATGGATTTATATATTATGATGTAAGGGGTCAAGGCAAATACTTAATTTTTGATGAAGAACAAAATGCTTTAATTCCTCTAAAATAGAAAGGAGGCTAGATGTCTGATAGATTACAATTACCAGAAGGCTTCTCTTTCGAAGAAGAGGAAATTATTGAAGAACTTCCTAAAGAATTAGAAGAAGGCACCCTACCAGAAGAAGCTAAACCACAAACACAAGAAGAATTAACTCCTTTCTTTGGTGATAGTATATTTTCACCAGAAAATAGAAGTAAGACAATTGGTGAAGAGACTGTAAGAGGTATATCTAAGATTATAGACAAAGTTCAAGGCAAAGAGGTAGAGGAAGACGTTTCACTTGTAGAATCTTTAACAGGTGCAGGTATTAGTGCTGGTATAAAAATACCAAAAGGACTCGTAACTTTTGGAACATTGTTATACGACATATTTCAAGAAGAAGGCATACCCGTAGATGAAACTTTAACAGGCAAACTTAATGACGCTTTTGAACAAACAACTTTAGGTAAAATAGAAAAAGCAGCAGAAGAAGTAGCAGCAGAAACAGCAGCAGGTAAAATTACAGAAGCTATAGCTCAATTATACGGCGCAGGTAAAATAGCACAAAAGACAGCCATACCTGTCATAGCAAAAGGATCTCAAAAAGTTAGACAATTAGTTAGCGCTATTAAAGGTGGTCGATATGTAAAAACTTCTAATAATGTAAACGCAGCAAGAGCTGTTAAAGAAGCTGATAAATTAAATAAAATAACAGGCACAGATAAATTTGTAGCTATAGCAGTAGGTGGAGGATTAGGAGCTGGGTTTATTGTATCTGATGTAGAAGACATAGGAACATTTGGCGATTGGGATTTTTTAGATTTTCTACCTACAGGATTAGATAGAGAACAAAAAGAAAAAGGCGGCGAAGATGCACAAAGACAATTACTAAATAGATTAAAATTTGGATCAGAACTTGCTTTTCCTATTGTGCCCTTTGTTGTAGGCACAGGTAAAATAGGTAAGCTTATTGTGCAAAAAGGTAAAGACATTGCATATAGCGACAGTATGTTAGAAAGATGGGTGGATAGATTTGTAGCTCAACCTTTTAGATCTAGAAGTAACAAGACACAAGAATTATTTGACAACATACAAAAATTAGAAGGTAAAAAATCTGCAGTAAAAATATTAGCTAAAGATGCTTCTAGAAATTTTGATGATACCATAAGAGAAATATCTAGAGAAAGTAAAGGTGCAGCCTTAGCTGTTAAAGATCCAGATATTATGTCAAAAACAATTGCAGAATTTATGTATTCAGCAGACGATGTTGTTAAAAATAATAAAATTGTTTTTCCTGGTTTTAGTAAAACAGTTAAAGATAGATTTACAGAATCTTTAAAAAAATTAGGAGTATCAAAACCTTCAGTAGATAAAATAGTAAACAATACTAAAACATTTAGAGAAACAGCTACAGGTTTAAAAAATTTAATTAACGCTAGTAAGAATGTAAAAGTAGGAACAGATAAACTAAATAACATATTAAATGAAAGAGTAAGAAATGTATTAGCTGTTGATTACAAAATAATAGATGACAACAGAGGTCTTTTTAATGGGTACACACCTGTTAATGAAAACATACAACAAGTAGCAAAAGTTTTACAAAGATATGCAAAAAATAATGGCAAGTCATTAGATGATGAAACTGCAGTAAAGTTAGTGAATGATATAACTAAAAATGCTTTTAAAGATAAGTCTACACAATCGTTAGTATTTGATATAGGCGAAATGAGTGCTTTAGCAGATGGACCTGTACAAAGAGTAAATATAGGTAAGTATATAACCACAGGTAAGTTTAAACCAGATGGTAGGGGAGGTTTAATACAAAAAGAATCAGATCTTACAGCATTTAAAAAATTATTTGGTGAGTATAAAAACGCACAAAAAGGTATCTATAGTGTAATGACAGATCTATCTGAAATTATAGCAAGAGATAAGTTTTATACTAATTTACTTAAAGATTCACAAAGTATTGCAAAACAATTAAAAGCAGGAGCAGATGCTGGACAAATAGGAAGACCTATATTTTTTAAAAACTACAACGATGCAGTTGTTAATTTACCTAATCAAGCCATAACAAGAGCACCTTTAAGTTTAAAAACTAACCTGCCAGAAACAATTTACAAAAGTCCGTTAGATGGATACTTTACAACGCAGCCTTATGCAGAAGCTATAAGAGTTGGTGATGCTGTTGTAGGTAGTTCTATCACTAGAAGTTTACCGTACAGAATACTTATGTCAATTCCAAAAGGATCTGCGCAAGCGGCCAAAACAGTTTTAGGATTTTTTACACACGCAAGAAACTTTTTTTCTGCTGCCATTACAACTGTACACAGAGGTAATATATTAATACCACCAGCTAAAATAGCAGAGTTTGCCAACAGAGCAAGAAAAGCTGTACAGCCACAACTTTTATATAGAATGACAGGTAATCCTAAATATAGAAATGCACCTGAAGATCAAGCAATGTATAGATTTCTATTAGAAGAAGGTGTTACAAACCAGAACGTAGTGGCGAGAGACGTAGAAGGTATCTTTCAAGATGTTGCACAGATAAGAACAAAATATGGCACGGCAGATAGATTTTTTAATAAGGTTTTAAATACAGGAACTAAAAAATTTAAACAAATATACGATGTTGCTCAAGATTTATACACAGCAGAGGATGATGTGTTCAGAGTGTATAATTTTTTAGCAGAAGCTCACAAACTAGATGCTGCTTTTGAAAATGCAATTAAAAAAGGTATTAAAGATATAAATGGTAAAGTTGTAACAAGAGCTAATAAACCATCAGATTTAGCTATTATGAAAGAAGCAGCACAGATTGTAAGAGAGACTGTTCCAAACTATGCGTATGTATCTGATTTTGTAAAAAGTGTTAGACGTTCACCACTTGGAAGTTTCGCAGCCTTTCCTGCAGAAATATATAGAACAGGCGCTAACACCTTAATGAGAGGAATAAAGGAAGTTAAAGATCCTGTAAGAAAACAAATAGGATATAATAGTTTAGTAGGACAAGGCTTTACCTATGCGGTGTTACCACCAGCAGCTGTAGAAATATTTAGAGGCTTATATGGAATAACAAGAGAACAATTAACTGCCATAAGAGAAGTGCTACCAACATGGTCAGAAGACAATACTATTTTACCAATTTATGAAAATGGTAAATATAAATACATAGATTTTAGTCATGGCTTCTTTTATGACACAATGATTCAGCCTGCTCAAACAACATTAGCCACAGTGCAAAGAGATCCAAACGCCCCATTAGTGCCTATGATATTAGAGGGTATGGTGAAATCAATGGGTAAAGTATTAGAACCTTTTATTCAAGAAGCTATATGGACTTCAACTGTCTTAGATATTTTTGTAAGAGGTGGTCAAACTAAAGATGGTAGAAGAATCTTTAATGAAAGAGATGAGCTAGGTGATAAAATACATAAATCATTTCAACACGCAGCATACGAATTATCTCCTTTCTCTTATGCACAGGTGTTACGATTAACTAAAGCTGCAACTGGGCAAACATTAAAAGGTGAGCAATATAAAATACCAGATGAGCTATTAGGATTTACTGGTTTTAGAAAAGTTCCAATAAACTTAGAGAAAAATTTAAACTTTAAAATAGCAGAGTTTAAAAGAGATCAAAGAGCAGAACGTGCTTTGATATATGAAGGCACAAGAACAGGTGATCCTATAATGGATAAAAATAAAATTATAGAACAATACATCAAAGCCAACAGACAACATTTAGAAACTTATAGCAAATTACGTAGAATATACGATGCTGTTAAAGTATTAGGTATGAGAGATCCTAAAATTGCAGAAGAGTTTGATGATCAAAAGTCAATGCCTTTATATAGATTTATAGAAGATAACAGGTTCAAACCTTTCTCTGTAAGTAAAGATGTATTAAGAGGTTATTTAAAATTATCTGAGGAAAAAGGTATACCAAATCCTTTAGATGATGAAGTTTTAGATGTGCTAGAAGAAATACAAGAAAAATTAATGGACGATCAACGATTAAATCAACCTTTTGTTATTAATGAAGAAGACTATCTAATAAAACCAAAAACTAGCATGATTCCACCATTACCGGAGCAACCTATGCCAAATGCAGCAATAGTGCAGACTCCACCACCTGTGTCTCAAACTGGGTTGACTATGACAGAACAAGCGTTATTATCAGAAGAAGAGAAAATGATGACACTTAAAAACAGAGGATTAGCTTAATGGGACAAGGACAATTTAGTATTACACAAGAACCACAGTTTGATCTTAGGCAAACACCCATAGTGCCTGGAACAGATGTAATGCAAGGTTCAGTATTTCAAGATTTTTTTGATCAAGACTATTTAAATAATTCACAGGAAGGAATAGCTAGTCTCTACAATTTTGAACCAGGTATGACTTATGGAGAGGCGGATACTTTCGACACCTATCAAGGTAAAGAAGAAAAAGGTCTTGGTGAATTACTTAGAAACTTAAGCGGCGGAGCTGTTAATTTTGGAAAAGATCTTGTAGGTAGATCAATTGCATCGCAAGCTTTAGGTGGAGCAGGCGGAATGATCTTTGGAATACCTGGTGCGATTGCAGGTTCAATAGCAGGATTAGTTAAAGGTGGAGATTTATTTAATACAAATACTTTATCGCAAAGAACTTTTGATTCTATGACACCTGGTCAACAAGCATATACATCTAGCTTATATGGTCCAGGTGGATTATTACAAGGTTACAATCAAGTATCTGCTTATGGTAAAGGAGCAATCGGAACTTTAGGTGATAGATTAACTGCTATTCAAAACAGGAAAGCGCCACAAACAGCATTATCACTTGCGAGACAACAACAAATTAAAGACGCTATTAACACAGCAATCGATACAGGTGAAAGCGAAGCTTTAGGAAGTAGCGACACAAGTGTAGATTATGGAATAACAGGTGGACCTACCAGAACAGATATTGATGTTGCAGACGGCGGCGCTGAAACAAGCAGTGGTAAAATAGTTTGTACAATGATGAATGAGTCATACGGATTTGGAAACTTTAGAAATAAAATTTGGTTAAAATACGCAAGAGATAATTTATCTCCTGAGTATGAAAAAGGTTATCACAAGATTTTCTTACCATTAGTTAAGTTTGCAAAAGGTCAAGGTAAATTGAATAAAGTAGTTAAGAAAACTTTAGAGCACATAGCTAGGCACAGAACGCTAGATCTTAAACAAGAAATGAAAGGTAAGACTCACCTTCTTGGCAGAATATATAGAAAAATATTAGAACCAATATGTTTTATAGTAGGAAAGGTTTCAAAAAATGCCTAAGAACGAAGCTTTACAAAAAATAGAATCACATGAAAAACTCTGCAGAATTATGCAGAAACAAACTTACGATAAAATGAATGATCTACAAGGACAGATCAATAGAATAGAAAGAATATTATTAGTAGCAGCTGGTGCTTTGTTAAGTGGTATGGCTGGTATAATTATAGTTTTATTACAGAAACTTTAGATCCAAGCCTTTAACTCTTCACCCATAATCTCTGTAGCAATATTAACTTTGTTACGTAATGACTTCACAATCTTGTCATCAATAGTATCTTCAGCCATAATATCAATGTACGTCATTGGTTTTTCTTGGCCAATACGATCTATTCTAGCTTCTGATTGTTGTCTTTTTTCAAGATCATATCCATTAGAATAATAAATCATTGTTGATGCACCTGTAAGTGTAATACCATAACCTCCTGTTTGTGGTGTACCAATTATAAATCTAACGGGTGAATCTTTGTCTTGTATTTTTTTAATTGCTTTCTGTCTATCATCTGTAGTTGTATCACCATAGTAAGTTACTACCGTATTTTCGCCATACTTTTTTGATATAGACTCTACAATTTTTTCGATATCATGTCTGTAATGAGCCCATATTACAGCTTTGCCTTCTACTTCTTCTAGTATGTTCATCAGTTCTGCAATACGATTGTTTTTAAGATCCTGCACCATACCATCGTTTGATTTAAAGTGACCACAAGTTATTTGATGTAGTCTCATGAGCTGTGTAATTACAGTTGCAGACGTAACCATTTTTCCATTTAAGAATGCGATAGCTTCTTGTTTCATTTGTTTGTAAACTTTCTTTTGTTCATCTGTAAGTTCTATAGTTCTTTTCATAAATGTTTTTTTAGGTAGATCTAAACAATCATCTTTTAATACACGATATGAAAAAGGTTTTAGTTTTTCTGATAGTTCAGCTAGATTTCTATACCCAACTACAATCTCAACCTGTCGACCAGATACATTTATTTTTCTACACACAGCATATCTAGTTCTAAATACATAGTAAGAGGATTGATCTAATAGAAAAGGATCTAAGAAATAACATTGTGTAAATAAATCTAGGGGTGATTTTGTAACTGGAGAGCCAGTAAGTATTCTTCTATACTTTGTAAACTGTTTTAAATATATAATATTCTTGGTTCGTTTTGCTGCAGGATTTTTTATAGTTGTAGATTCATCAATACCCATTAATGTTTTGTGACTGTTTAAAAATCTTTCGGCAAAGTCCATACCTTTCTTAGTAGAAAAGGCCTCTACGTTCATAATTAATATATGTAACTCCGCACCTGTTTTAAACAAAGGTTGAAGGTCTTTTGCTTTTGGATCTGTTCTCCATAAACCCACCCTTTTTTCAATATAATCAGGCATATGATTAGGTATCTCAGAGTCAAACCAGTTTTTATAAACACCTTTTGGTGCAACAATAAGGGCTCCGTTGATTTTGCCTGCGTTATAGAGCATAGCAATATTATCTATAAGTACCTTTGATTTACCTGTACCCATCTCCATAAAATAAGCAAAAACTTCTTTGTCCCAAGACATTTCAAGAGCTTTCTTTTGATGAGCAAAAGGCTTGCTTTTGTATTTGTAATGCATAATATAATTTTACTTTCTATTGAAAGCATATATATTATGTGTTAAACAATGTCAAGAAAGCATTTATGGTAGAATACGATAAAATTAAAAATACAGATAAACAATCTATAGTGTATGTAATACAAGATATACCAGGGACAAAACAAGGAGCACCTAAAATAAATATTATAGGAGCAACACAATTTGGTAACTTAAGAGTATTATTACCTGAAAACTCACAGATAATATTAAGTCCAAATTATGTCATCACTACACTTAGACAAAAATTAAAAGATTATACTAATAGAGATTATTTACTACTTACAGGCGATCCTGCCATAATTGGTGTGGCATGCTCAATAGTATCAGATGTTACGAACGGAAAATACAATTTATTGAAATGGGATAAACAAGAAAGACGTTATTATCCTGTGGAAATAAATTTATATTCTAAGGGTTGACATATATATTATTAACCTATATATAAGAAACCAAGAAAGTTATGACAAAAATTAATTTCGAAAATGATAGAATGCAATCTGTTGAGCAGATAGATTCTGCTAAAAGATTATCCGACAAAGTGTTGGAGCTAAAAGATTTAGAAGATGAGATTGCAAACGCAGAAGAAAGCGTAAAAAAATTAAAAGAAAAAGCAAAACAAGTTTCTACTGTAGAGATTCCAGCAATGATGGATGAAATGCAGATTACAAAATTAAAGCTGAAAGATGGCGAATCTATAGAGATCAAAAAAATCT
>VMHT01153136.1_pt1 | contig 10740 bp, 3 predicted proteins | sample 4693611 | NCBI WGS metagenome assembly VMHT01 (sample SAMN12280063, study PRJNA550983) | marine metagenome | isolation source: seawater sampled from same location over 5 years 0.02-0.2 micron viral filtrate | place: USA: collected off the coast of southern California halfway between the port... ... | reverse complement strand
TGGTCCTATGTTGGATTTGGTTGATAATATACAAGAGATTATGCCTCTTACTAGAGAAGATGTCATATCTGAAGTAAGAACTGGAACTAATAGACCCAGACGAAGAGTTATTATGGGTGAGTTTGAGCAGACTGTGGCAAATACCAGCCTCACTAGTTCAATATCTAGTGCTACACAGCAGGTTGGTAACTTTATAACAGATATCAACATGAAGCCGTATTTGAGACGACAGCGAGTTAAGGTTGCCGTAACAGGATTAAGACCTAATACTGAGCATCATTTCTTCTTTGACGGAAAGAGTGTTGATCAATATGTAGCACCTGGTAGAGTAGGCACATTTAGATCTGAAGAGACTAATAGATTTTTGGGCAGAGGAAGACAAATTAATGTTAAGCGTGTTTATGACATTGGCGACACGGTTGCTCCTTTCAATCGAAAGAGTGGTGTTGGTCAAAAAGTTAAGTCTAACTCACAAGGCATTCTTTTTGCAGTCTTCTACATACCAGAAAGAACATTCTTTGTTGGTGAAAACAACTTAGAGATTGTTGATGTTGACACATATAGTTCTATCGACTCCGCATCTACTTCATATGGTAAGGCTACAGAGAGAGGATATAACTTTGCGGTTAATAAGTCTGAGATGAACGTAACGACTAGGACGGTGGACTTTGATACTAATGTTAACATTACTAAAAGAGAAGTTCAGAGACAAGTCGGAGATCCACTTGCTCAAACATTTAGAATTAAATCTACAAGCACATCGGAAGCTAATGTAATTCATGTTAGTGATATCGACCTCTTTTTCAAGAAGAAGAGTGCTACTGTTGGTGCAACCGTACAAATACGAGAAGTTGAAAACGGATACCCAACTAAGAAAGTTCTACCTTTCGCATCAAGACATCTAGACTCCGCAGATATAGCAGTATCGGATGACGGCACAGCAGTAACTAAATTTCAGTTCACTAATCCTATTAAGCTGAATGCTAATACTGAATATGCTATTGTAGTTCTTCCAGATGGCAATTCTCCAGACTACTTAATCTACACCTGTAAGGTTGGAGACACAAGTCTGTCTAGAGGAACAAGTCCTTATAGGGTTGCTGTTACTAACGATTGGGGTGATGGAGTTTTGTTCACATCTACTAACGATAGTGCATGGAAGTCTTATCAAGACGAAGACGTTAAGTTTGTTATCAATAGATTTGATTATAATGCCTCTGTTGGAACTATTGATCTAGTACCAAATGATATAGAAAACCTTACCCTTCGTGAAGGTGCCGGTAACTTTAATGTAAGTGAACTTGCTTATGTTAAAAAAGATAATCTTCAATTTCAAGGAAGTATTAGTGGCGACTCTTTTGAAACTTTAACTATAGCAGACACATCTCTTCCGTTTACTAGTGGAGACTTTATCTATATTGAGTCTAATGCTACTAGCACTGTTAACTTTGTAGCAGAGGTTATATCAAGCACTACGAATCTATCTAACACAGTAATAACTCTAGATAGATCGATATTCCAAGAAGTAGCGGCAGTAACGGCAAGTGTATGTGTGGTTGGAGAAGTGTCTCATTTCAATAACAAACATCCTAATAGTATACAACTAAAGGGTAGTAGTGCAAGATCAAGTAACTACCTTGATGACAGCGCAACAGTGGAAAATGGAAGCTTTGTTCCAGGCCATACATACACGATTACGAATACTGGTACTATGGGAACAACCAACTGGAATACTGTTGGTGCTTCAGGGGTTCCTTATGTTGGTCAAGTATTCAAAGCATTAGTGGTCGGAACAGAATCTGGATCTGGATCAGCCAGACCCAATATGCAAGTATTGAGAGGAACTGAAAGTGGCGCAACTGCATTCGTGACTTCTGTTAATAATCAGAAAATATCGTTTATTCAACCACAAGTATTTTCTCATAACTCTATCAATACAAGTAGTGATCTGGATCTATTCAGAAATAACACTAAAGTTAAGTCTATAGGTAATAATGAGAATGTTTATACATTAGATACTCCTTTGACTATAGCAAGTAAGAGTCGTATTGTTGCTGATAACAACGAATCTACTGATATGAAAATTCGTGTTAACATGAATAATAACGGTAAGAAGACAGATACTCCACTACTAGATCAGGCACTATCTGAACTTGTTGCATATAAATACATCATTGATGAGTCGGCCGCACTTACGTCTAAATTCATATCTAAGCAAGTTATACTAAGAGATGGGTTAGACGCTGTAGGGCTGAGAGTTCTGCTTTCTGCGTACAGACCCGCAGGAACTGTAATTGAAACCTATGCTAGATTTACATATCCAGAAGATGTTAGTAATATGAGCGATTGGATTCAGCTAACGAATGATACGTCTGAAGTATATTCCAACTTGGCAAATACTAGAGACTATAGAGATTTTGAGTACTCTCTTCCAAGTGAAGTTAACGAGTATAGCGCATTCCAGATAAAGTTTGTTATGCGTCATGCAACCACTAGTGAGTTGAGTGCTAGTCCAGATCTGAAAAATATAGATCCAGATATTAACCTATTCCCTCATCTATATGACTACAGAGCGATAGCGTTAACATAATGTCAGCATCATCTTACATAAGGTCTAAAACTGGAGCAGGAGTAGTCAACTCTGATATTTCTGCTTATAATGATGCGGTACTTAAAAGAAAGCAAGATAAATATATAAAAGGTTTAGAGCAGAGAATTATAAAACTTGAGTCTGCGCTATCCTTACTCGAAAACACAGTTAAAGAGATGACAAAATGACAATCAACAAAACTGATTTGGCAAACACATCCACATTTGGTACTTGGAAAACACGAACTAATGAACTTTTGGCATTCGCTAGAAAGACGGTCAGTCTTGGTGATAGTGGAGAGGACAACAATGGTAACATAGTCCTGAATGGCAATTTATCATTGGGCGGAACTAACCCAACTACGGATACAATAACCGTAAACAATATATCTAAGTGTGCTACTGGCGACTTTAAAATAACTAATGCCGCTACAGTTCAAGGCGTTTTAACTCTTGACTCTGGTTCAGGGTTGGCATCTTCAGTTCAATTCAGTAATGGTGGAACATCTACATGGGATATCTCAACACAGACTGATCATAGTTATCTAGAAATTGGTGACGGTACTTCTTTCATTAGATTCCAAGCAGACGGTTCTGGTGGTAAAGAAATAGATGGAGAGAATATTAGAATTAACAACGATATTCTACCAACAGAAATATCTGCTGTTAATTTTACATCAACAGGAACAGGCGCATCTAGATCGGTTTTTGCAGAAGTAAATATTGGTGCAGGATCAATCACTGCTACTACAATAACCTGTCTCGGAACTGGGGCGAACAAGACAACTCTGTCCGAAGTTGATATTAATGGTGGTGCTATTGATGGAACTGCGATAGGTGGTACGTCAGCATCGACTGCCGCATTCTCGACTGTATCTGCATCTGGTCTTATTACTGCAAATGGTGGCGTTTCGGGTGATCTAACTGGTAATGTGACTGGTAATGCAAGCGGAACAGCAGGCGGATTGACAGACGATGCACTAGAAGCCGTTTTAAAAGCAGTATATCCTATTGGTTCATTATATACAACAACAACTGGTATAAATCCAGGTACTACTAGAGATCCAGATAGTGTATTCGGTGGTTTAGGATTTGGTACATGGGAAGAATATGCAGAAGGAAGAACTCTAGTCGGTTATGATATGGGGTCACTTACTGCATCTGCCGGTCACTATTCAATCAGAAATGCTTATATAGATATATATGGCGCTGAATATACTTGTGTTTTTTATTTTGATCAGTTTGATTCGGTAAACGAAGTCGGACTCGGGCCAGGCGATAGGGTTGATGTGAATGTGGGCAATATTACTCTAGATTCAAATAACCCTTTACCGTTTACTTCAGCACTTGGAAATAATAGTGGAGCCGGATTTGAAGTTCTCGAATCTGGAATGTCAGCCGTATTCACAGGCGTACCCTATATTAGAATAGATGTTAGTGCTATGGTTAACTCAAATTCTGCATACAGTTCTATTTGGCCCACAGTAACAAGTTCGGTAAACATTCAAATAGGTGGGGTGGATCTTACTGCTAGTAATGGATTTACTATTAGAAATAATCGTTTCAGAGGTACTTTTAGACCCTCTAAGGGTGGTATGAGTCATGTTAAACTAGATCCTAAACATATTCCCGATCATGTTCATACTATGGAATCGTGGGAATCTGGTATTCAGTACTATGGGTTTAATGATAATAACAGTTTACCTGCGCCAAAAGCCGGCTTTGATGCCTTTGGTAATCACATTAATACGCAGTATGGTACTGAGTTGGCTGATGAGCATCGGCAACAAGGTCCAGACAGTGATAATGATGGTCAATCCTGTAGTAGTACTGGTGTTGTAAGGGGCTATCCAGGTAATAGTGGTATAGTAGATACTGATGTTGATCAAGGACACGAAAATATGCCTCCTTATCAATTAGTGAACATTTACATAAGAACAGCTTAAATAAATCAAGGATAAATCCGAATGAGTACAACAAAGAAGTTTTCGCAGTTAGATAGAATCCAGACACTGGATGCTACGGATATATTCGCAGTAACTGATGTCGATCAAACTAAGTCGATGAAGATTCAGACTGACGATCTTTCTAATGTGATCCTGTCTGATGCCAATCTTACATCAAAAGCAGAAACGATAAAGAACAAGCTGAATGCATTTCAGTCTGGAGTAGGTAATGGTCTTCAGGCTCAGAAACTTTGGGATGATGGTCAATATAGAGACTCAACTTACTTTAGAAATTACAACAATCTAAACGGTAAGCCGGATATTATTACTGATCTTGGTCAGCTTGAGAATAGCCCAGAATATATAAAATATGATAATGCATCAGAGTCCATACTTGTTTCTGGCGCAGGCGCAACCAGCAGAACAATGACAACAGATTTCCTTAGAGAAGGAAATACTAACGAGTATTATACAAACGATAAGGTGATCACTCAACTTACTCAAAGCTTTGGAGCATTGTTTAATAGTTATAGCGATACATTTGATGGCGGTGGAGTAGGCGATAGTTTGATGGATGTCTCTGGGACATTCTTAAATGTTACTACTAACCAGTCTTCTACTATTCGTGTACTAGATCCAGATAGCACATTAGCACTTAGCTTTCAGCCTGGACAAATTTTAAGACTATATGGTGCAAATCTAACAGACAGTAATATAACTACTGCACCCACAGCAGGCAATCTAGGAGTCACTGTAAGTACCGGATTTACTTCTGGCACAGGCACAAATAGTAAAAACTTCTCATACAAGATATGCTTCTATAATTTAAAGACTGGAGAGATTACGCCAGCCTCGCCAGCACAAAGTGTTGATGTCTATAATGCAGGTAATGTGGTATTCGATGCATCGTCTACATCATTCAATACTGATAAGTTTATAGCACTTTCTATTAGCGGATACGCTGTTGGTAACGATCCTCAAGGCGTATTAATCTATAGGGCGATAGCACCTTCAACAGAATATAAATTGATTGCTGTTCTAGGCGATAAAGAGTTACCGAACTGGAAAGATTATCACACATTCGATTACACTAGCTGGTCTGGAAAAAACTCTATTGATAATAGCTATTCTTCAATAACGCATTTCCCACTAACTGCCCCATCTACTGCACAGAGAGGGTGGACTGATGTAACAATATCGACTATTACTCAGAATGTTTCTTCTTTTGATATTGGATTAACAACATCATCTTTTGTAAATACATCTGATGCTGTTCAGTTGGCACATAATGATACTAGTCTAATCACTGCGGCTATTTCTTCTAAGTCTACATCGGGTAGAAGAAGCTTATCTCTTAATGCTAAAACATATAACGCTACTCACATTAGTGTGCCAGATGACTTTGGTTTAGTTGGAACAGCTAACATTACAAAAATTAAAAAACTGCCTTGGAGTGGTTATAATGGGGCAAATGCTGATAACAGTCTAGTCAAATCGACCCAACCAACTAATGCACAGAATATTTCATTTGTTGGAGTGGACTTTGATGGAAACCTATTGAATCAATATTTACTCAACGATGATTCTGATCCATCATTGAACTTTTTAGTTGATTTGGGTTCTAATCCAACTTCTATTATATTAGATAGGACAAGATTTAAAAACCAAGTTGGTGCGGGCATATACGCAACAAGTCCCAATCAGTTCAAGATGACTGCGAGTGAAATTGTTAACAGTGGAGTCACAGATAGATTTACATTCTCTCCCTTAGTAATTGATAATGGTAGTTCGACAATTATTACAGGAAACAGATTCGAAAACTTTACTGATAATATAGATGCGTCTATCACATCAGAGGGTGCTATTGCAAATAATATTATTAAAGCTTGTGGATCTGGCCTGTTTGTATATGGGTCAACATTCTTAGTATCCTCTCCTAATGTTCTTATGGGTGCGGCTAATGAGTTCTTATCTAGTCCAGACATATTGAATAGTGAATACGACTCAATAAACATATATCTAGAGCAACTAGGAGATACTGCACCATACAGCAGTGATGTATTAGTATATCAAGAAAATGGAGCGGCATTTGATCTTGCATATACAAGCACTGGCTTCTCTAGTAGTATAGTGTATAGACTAAATCTTGTTCAACAGTTGAGTGACGGATCTACTCAGAAATATGGAACATTTGTTGGGCCAGGCGCAACTGGGATTGATGGAAATGCTCACAACACATTTGTTGTTGGTAAAAGATATGTAATTGTAGAGCCCGGTGATGTTACTTGGACTACTCATGGAGCGATTAATAGTAACGCAGGCACTGAGTTTACATATAGTGGTGCTGTTCAGCCTAGCGGTTCGACCGGATTTTGTACACCTAGTGAGTTTGTAGGATACGGTGATGGTACTAACACACCTATTACATTCACTGACGTTCCTGCATCTGAACCACATATCACTAGAAATAAAGGACAGTTCCAGTTCCAGATATCAGATCCAGACTACACTAAAATTAGGACTGGTATATATTCTCCTGCTAGTCTACAGTCTCTTTATGCCGCAAACACCAAAACAAGTGTGAGCGATGCTACTAAGATACACCCATTCGGATCATCTCATGTTGGTTTGGCTTGGTCAGCTAGTTACAGATATGATGCTAAAGTTGCTTCTATAACTGGTTCTGGATCTTGGGCTACTAGTGGTAATTACGGTGCCTCGACAACTAATCCTGTGTATACAGTTAACACTACAGTGTCGATTTCTACTCCACTTTCGGTTGGACAATTCGTTAGAATATATGAACACACCAGTTTTGCGCTTCACGCAGATCCAAATTCAGGTCTTGCAGAAATTGTTGCTATTGGTCTTGGTGGAACAACGCTCAGTCTGAAATATTGGGGCTCAGGTGACGGCGCTACTGCCGCAAGTGTCGATGGTGCTACTGGAGCAGGGTGTACCAGAGGAACTGAAAATACAGGAACAATAAATATAGTAGACGACTTTGTGATGGCACAAGGGCTTATTAAATAGGAAAAAGAAATGTCAAGTATTACAAATGTAAACCAAAACACATCAGTAGTAAACGTAGGTAGGACGACTCCTGTATCACCAGGCGCCCAAAACGCTGACAAGTCTATACCAGTAGTAATGGCTTCGGATCAGACTCCTATTCCTGTTGTAGAGCAGAATAAGGTTCAGTCTGAAGTAGCACTATCGCTTCTAGGTATTCCAAGAGCAGAAGTTGCACTAGGTATTTTTGCTGACGTAAACACTTATGACGTTAACCCGTCAGAATGGTCAATGCAACCTGCATTTCATATTCCAGGCGATGGTGTACAGCATCTTCCTACAGAAGCCGGTGCGCTTGTAGAAGCATCTCGAAACAAGACAGCGGTATTGACATCTAAGCGTTTCTTCAGATATCAGCCCGGTCGTGTATCTGCCGCTACATTTGGCGTTAAGAGTTCTGTATCTATTGCAAACTTTGCACAGAATCCTGCCATTCGCAAGTTTGGTATCTATGATAAGTATGATGGCTACTACTGGGAAACTAGAAATAACGCTCAAGGTGATAACTTTGGTGTAGTTCGTAGAACGCAATCTCTTCCAAATGCTCCACTAAGCACATATGGTATAGGAGGCGCTACTGCCGCTACTACGCCACTTAGAGGCGATGGTGCCGCACCCGGTAACGTAACAACTACTCAGCTAGACGACTATAGAATAGTTGGTTTAGGTGCAAGCGAAAAGTCATCTGAAGATGCTGGTCTAGCTGTTGCGGATAGAAAGATTTTAACTGATAATAGATTTGCTATTATTGATGCAGTACTTGCGAGTGCAATAACAACTTATGGTACACCTAGCGGAAGTAATATTTTAGGAACTAGTGTTGCACAAACTGGTAACGGATATTATGCTGACTTTGTGGCAGCCTATAACGCTGTGAGCGGTATCTCTGGCTTTACTGTGGATCAAATAAAAGCTAAGTGTAAACGAGATCTAGACTACTGGATAGATAACTATCTTCTCGATTTAAAGCACGGTGGTGATGCACACACAAAGATCAATACAACTAACTTTGCGCTGTCTGGTGGTACTGATTTTGATTATGACACTGGTAATAACAATGTAAGAGTTGGTGTATTCCCTGCTCAACCAACAGTATTTGAAACGCCAGTACACCAAGCGTTTAAGACTTACATAGATGCTAATAGTATTTCATTAAGCACTGATGCCGAAGCTGATCTTCTAGTTTTAATTCAACATACAATAGATTCTTACAATAACACAACATTTATACCTAGAAATATTACATCGGGCGTAAACTATGGAACTAAGGATAAGTTAGAAACTTTCTTTGACGTTAAGAAACAGTTCTGGTCATACTATGTAACTACTAAAAGTATTGTTGTGGATGTTATTGCCGATGCAGGTGCCAGTAATATTAGCTACACTGTCCCGACTGGTGTCGGTCTAAGCGCCGCATTTACTGAGACAGAACTTAAATATAAATGTCAGCGTGATGTTGGGTATGTCATTGATGGATATAAGAATGATATCCTAGCAGATGCTAACGCAGAAACTGTATATAATGCAAGTATGTTCACTAGGGGTACAGGCCTTTCAGTATACTCTCAGCAAGACTCTAACGTGCCTAGTAGTATCACAGAACCAGCAAGACACACCCTTCTTAGGACTATCATGCGAAACGAGTTAAAGGCGTTTGGTTATGCTGTTTCTAGCGATGAATATAAGGCTTTTGATATATTAGCAGGCTTAATTATCGGCAACTTCGAGTCTGAGAACACTAGTGCGATGACTGTAGGTAAAAGAGGATTTGCGGGTAATCTAATTACTCTTCGTGATGGACTGATTCATGTCCATGCTGGCGTATATGATCCATCATTACTTAAAGACTCTAAGAAAGTTGTTGCAGTAATGGAAGCAGGCGCAACAGCCGCAGCCGATACTATTAGACTTACCGAGGGTCTTGTTACATTTGGGCAACATATTAAAATTAGTTGGACTGGGGATACTCCAGTTGCAATAACAGATTGTCCTAATGGTGGAATATATAAAGTTAAAAGTGTTAAAGGGCCAAAGGGCAATGAGTTCATTGCAGTCAGTGTAGTAGATGGTACAACACAGCTAACAGAGGCTAATTATACATCGATTACTGGCGATAACGGAAAATTATATGTAGACACAGTTGTTCCTTTCATATTCCCTAAAGATTATGATGTCACTAACTCTGCAACGCTAACCCTAACTTCCGAAATTGATACTACTCCTGCAACGCTCACCAATTCAGCGGCTAGTAACAGTGTTTCGGGTGATCATCGAGTATTTAACACTAAATCCTTATCAGGTATTGGATCAATACCACAGGGAGCAATGTTCCCATATATGTATTCCACTGTTGACGATCTTAATAGTTCAGGATTAGGAAACAACTACATGGGATTCGTGAATACAGCACTCGATCCTAACGGTCCAACTGGAACTGGTGATAATGTTGATATAATTAGATCTCAGATTGATAATGTAAACTTTTTCCCAGAATACATTAACTGGATTAAAAATAACGTCAAACCAGAATACTATGGAGTGTATGAATATCGTGTACCTCGATCAAGATTCAGTCATGATGCCCTAGACGGAATACTTGCGACAGATGAAAATAACTCTAGAAACAGAGTTTACAGTGATTTAGCAACTGGTGTTGCAGGAACAGTTAGACCTGGTGAAAACTATACAGTAACTGCTGATGTAGATGAGAAGCAGTCAAGTGTATATAACTTCGACTTCACTAAAGTAACGATGCTTAAAGTAGAGTTCTCTTGGTATGGTGCTGTTGGTGCATTGTTCTTAGCATATGTTCCAGTCGGTAACGGTGAAGCACGATGGGTACGAGTACATCACCTAAGAGCATCGAATCAGTTGAAGATTGCATCTCTTGGTAACGCAACACTGCCTATTACTTATACTACTTACGGTGGTGGTTCGCAATATTGTTTAGGTGATCTAGAAGACATTAATGATGCTAACTATGGATATGGAAACGAATCTCATCACATTGTTAAGTATGGTGCTTCATACTACATCGATGGTGGTGACCGAGGTACTGTTCGTCTGTACAGCCACAACAATAATGATGTTGTTGCATCGCACGGTAAGCAATGGGTAGTGAATCAAAGTACTG
>VMHT01191832.1_pt1 | contig 10741 bp, 10 predicted proteins | sample 4693611 | NCBI WGS metagenome assembly VMHT01 (sample SAMN12280063, study PRJNA550983) | marine metagenome | isolation source: seawater sampled from same location over 5 years 0.02-0.2 micron viral filtrate | place: USA: collected off the coast of southern California halfway between the port... ... | reverse complement strand
TTTAATCCATAACCAATCTGGTTGAAATCCTACACCTGTAATATTATTAGTTGAGGCATTACCTGTATATAAAACAGTATTAAAATATTCACTTCCATCATCAATCGTAGGGGATAATTCAGTTGCTAGGTTTTGAGTACATAGTGCAAGATAGCCAGAGGGTGGTGCGTATTCAAAGTTTCCATATCCGTTATCATCACTGTTGCCAGATGTGATTGAGAATGAGGGATTGCCAAAGTTTGATGACCAAATTGGAGTTGCATAAAAATAACTTTCACCAACAAACATAAAATATTTTCTATCAGTATTAGTAATAGATATACCACCTGTTCCACTAGAGCCACTTGTAGGTACTCCACTATTCATAAAAGTGCCATTTTTTCCAAAATAGACATATCCATTATCCATATCTAAAGCAATTTGAAGTATATCGTTTTCTGTAAAAGAACTCCCCCAAGATGCATTTTCAGTACCATATCTATACATATTAGAATTATCTTTTAGACCAATAGCATTTGATGTAGATGTTTGAAAATTATTTCCAACATCAAAAAAATCTGATTGTTCATCACAAATTCCAAAACCTGCATTTGTAGTACCACTAATTTCTCCATCTGCTGTTAATTCAAACTCTGCATACCATTTCCCTGTGTTTACACCCATAGTGGAAATTGAATTATCACTCGGACCACTTCCGTCACCTGTAGATTTTAAATTACCTTCTGATAGTGTTCCACTTTTTGTAATTAAAGAATTAAATGTTGAGAAGTTATTAGTAGGTGTATCTGTTGTTTGGTCTGTAGATGCTAAATTAGTTGCAGTAAAGTTATTACCATTACCAGAACTATCAGCACCAAGACTACCACTGTTTTCAAAATCTAAATAAAAACCATTCGTGCCATAGCTACCAGAATATTCTTTGGGTTTCCATATACCACTATCTTCATCATATTCACCAAAGTCTGTAGGTGCTTTTGCAGTTCCGTCTATGAAATGAACTTCTGCCATATATCCGTCAAAATGATAACCGCCATAAGAAATAGAGCCTACTGCGTGTCTTGCATTATCGTTAATAGCACCTTGATAATTTTGACTTGGATTTGTTCTTGAACTAAATGAAGTAACTTGTTCACCATTTACATAGAGTTGTACTCTATCGTCTGCAGTTGAATCAGTAGTATCTATCCTAAATAATATATGAAACCAAGCACTAGTGTCACGAAAAACTTGATTAGTTGTTAAACGAAAATTAATTCCGCCACTATAATTGATAATATCTAAAGTTTCATTAGCTGTAAAAGCAATACCACAAGATGGATTTGCATTTCCTCCTTGTCTAGAATCAAATATAATACGTTCTGCTCCTGTTAGATTAGAACGCTTTAACCAAGCACTCCAAGTCCAAGTTCTTCTATCACCTTCACTTGAAAAGTCTTTTGTTAAATTAGAACTATCACCATCTTCAAATCTTAGGGAATTATCTATGCTAAAAGCACCTGCGACTGCACCATTCCCACCTAGAATAGGAAATGTCATTTATATCTCCTCTGGGAAACTAGCTAAAGGTCTTGAGGTTGTATTTGTATCTTCATCATACACCCAAGTGAATAAAGTTTTTAAAGCATCAACATCAGAACAAGCGTTAATTTGTGTTTCCATTTCATTGGATTTTGCTCTTACATTTGTTCTGTAAGTTGCAACATCACTTGGTACAGAATAATCAGCTACTTCAGTTGCTTTGACTACATGCCAATCTGTAGGGGATAGAAGCCCACTTGCTTGTTGTTTGATTTTGTTAATCTCTAATCCTTTTAATCCGTATTGTTTAATATCACCGACTTCTTTATCACTAGGTATTTCATCACCATCTTCAAATAGAATATCTACTAAAGGTTTTGCAGTAGCAGTGCCATAAGAACCAGTAACAGTATTATCAGAAAAAGCATATGTAACATTCGTATTAATATAATACTTTTCGTCTTTCTTATTGCTTGAATCCACGGTGACTTCATAAATACCTATTGCCTCTCGTTCAGAATTATTCCATAATGTAAATATTGTTTTAGGATATTGTACTTCATTAAGTTCAATACCTTTGTTAGAATTAACTATTTTAACAAATTGATTATCTTCTACTAATGCAAACATTATCCTATATTTAAACTCCTACCTACTTCTAATAAATTTGTACCATCACTTCTAAACACAATTAAATCCTTTGCACTGGCTGTTGTAGTTAGTGTAGGTGCTGTTGCTGCTGTAAACTTATATGTAGAATTAAAGCTAAGGGTTCTTGAACCTGTACCATCTTGAACAATGAGTAAAGAATAAAATGCCCCTGCTTGTTGATTGGTTGGTGCATTAAGTGTTCTATTTCCTGCAAGGGTAACTTTAGATACTTGTTGTGTTTGTAAGTTCCAATCTATTGTAGCACCATCAGTCAATGTCTCTTCACCAAAATACGCAGATACAGGAAAGTCAAAAGCAGAACTAGTACTAATTTCACTTGATGTAATTGTTCCATCAACAATCATTGCTCCTGTAACAGAATTACTAGCAGGTGTGACAGTTTGTACTGCTTTACCAATAAACACACAATACATAGTATCAGATGCAGATGTTGCCGCACTTAGTGTCAGTGCTGTACCACTAGCAGTATAGGCGTAGCCACTGCCGGGTTCTTGTCTAACGTTATTTACAAAAAGAGCAATCTCATTTTCATTAGCTACAGCATTATCTAACGTATAGCTAGTAGTCGCACTTGTAGTAAAGTGCTGTACTGCAAATGAGGTATATGCCTCTGCTGGTTGTACTCCAATGTATGCCAATTAATTACTCCTTATGCTGAAATTGTGTCAATGTATGAAACCCATACATCACATGATGATGCGGTATCGGATGCTATTACTAGGTCATCCCCTGATTGCATAACAATCTTAGACCCTGCATCTACCAATTCTACTGACGAATTAGGTGGAATATTAATACCTTTTACAAGATAATAATTGTCATCCCCACCACCATCATTGTGAGTGATATATGCATCAACTTGAATAGTTGAGCCTAGAATGTTAGCTAATCGGATACCAATAATAGCATCATCTGAATTAGATGTAAGAATTGTTGAAGGTGATGTACCTACGTTTAATCCTACAGCTTTTTCGAAATCCTGTGCCATTCTGTCTTCCCCCTATACTTTATAGTTTAATGTTAAATATTGATTTGTCAAGTTTTTTTTCATTATAATGCAACGGCCATAGCTATAGCAAAACCTTCTGAAGCACCACCTGATATACCAGTTAATTGACTACCATCTACTGCAGGTAGTCTTGAAGAGCCATCTAATTGTACTATATTATTAGCCCCTGTACCTACATCTAGTGTGGCTGAAGTGCCTAAACCTAACGTAGTTCTCTGTGCTGAGGCATCGGCATCATCTAATAAAGCCTTACCTGCTGCAGTTAAATCATAGGTTGCCGCAGTTCCTGAACCTGTAAATTGAATACCTTTGTCGGCTGCAGAAGTTAATCCTGCGATAGCTGTTAATTCAGCATCAGTAGATTGTTTGCCATCAATCTGTGATTGAATACCAGATGTAACTCCATTGAGATAACCGAACTCAGTATTAGATATTGTACCATCATGAATTTTTGTAGCATCAATAGCTGCTGAAGCGTTGATGTCATCATTGATAATAACACCTGAACTAATAGATGCGACACCTAATGAAGTAATACCAATGTCACCACTAATAGCTACGTTATCAAAACTATTTGTACCATCATAAATTAAGAAGTCTCCACCTGAAGGTGATGAAATATCTGTATCGTTAAGTTCTGCTAGAGTATCTGAATTAGCTACTGTAGTATCTACATAATCTTTTACTGCTGCACTTGTCGGTAAGGTAGTATCATTATCATTAGAACTAATACCTTCTGATTCTATTACTATTGCAGATGCTTTGAAGTTGTCTACCTCAATATTAGAAACAGTATTATTATCTACATCAATTGTTTTATTAGTTAATGTATCTGTTGAACCTGCAAGTATGTAAGACTGTAAGTCGGAGATATCTGCTTCAACAACAGTTATAGTGTTACTAGCAGTATTAATAGTTTTATTAGTTAATGTTTGTGTTCCAGTGAGTGTTGCTACTGTTGAATCAATAGCTACAGTAAGTGTATTGCCTGAACCTGTAGTGTCAATACCTGTTCCACCTGCAATATCTAATGTCTCACTATCTAAGTCAATAGATAATGCTCCACCTGAATCACCTTGAAAATCTAAGTCACTAGCTGTTACTTGAGCATCTACATAAGTTTTAATAGCTTTAGCTGAAGCTAATGTGTCATCACTAGCTGATACAGAAGATATATCAGTATCTAATACACCTGATTTAAGATTGTCTACCTCAATATTAGAAACAGTATTGTTGTCTACATCAATAGTTTTATTGGTTAGAGTTTGTGTACCTGTTAATGTAGCTACGGTAGAATCAATTGCAAAAGTTACAGCATTACCACTACCACTTGTATCAATACCTGTACCACCTGTAAATGTTAGGGATTCAGAATCTAAATCAATATTTAAAGCACCACCTGTATCTGCTTCAAAGTCTAAGTCTTGTGCTGTTACCTGAGCGTCAACATATGCTTTGATAGATTGTTGAGTAGCTAAAGCTGTATCACTATCTGAGTTTAAACCATCTTCATCGAGAATATCTGTAATAGTTGTTGTAGGTAAAGCTAAACTATCTGTTGTAATTACTCCATCAAAGAAAGCATCTTTAAATTGTAAAGAAGAAGTACCTAAATCAATATCATTAGTGGTGACGGGAACAATAGCACCATCTTGAAATCGAAACTGTTCTACAGGATTAGAAGATACCTCAACAAATACACCAAAGCGATTACTTGATGTATCTACAGATATTTTATTATTGGCATCACTATCAGCAATAAGCGGTATGTAACCACCTTCTGCTGTAGAGCCATCGTGACTGTGACCTGTTGATGACGCAAATGCAGATTCTAACTGATTAAATTCATTATTAAGATGCGATGCCTCAATAACCGAACCGTCAGTAATATTACCTGATTCCTGTCTTGTATATGTTGTTCCCATTTATCTTCTACCTCCGGGTATAAATTCTAGTTGATAACCTTTAAATGATATAGGTGGATTTGTAGATTGTTCTTCTACTCGTAGTGCCACCGTAAAGCCACTACCTTCGACTGATTGTCGTACTAAGTTTGCACCTGATGAACCATACACTGCTGTTCCATAGGTAGACACAGATAAACCATAAACAGCAATACCTGCACCTGTTGATAAAGAATATGCTGAAGGTTGTGGTATACTAGAACTGTCAAAGTCATATCTTACTTTAAAGTTTGTGTCAACGTTACCTTCATTCTCATAGTTCCAAATAACTCGTTGCATATTTTTTCTAATACCTGGGTCGCCCATTGTAACGTCAGGTGTTCTAAAAAATGCATTAATTGTAAATGTACTTGCTACTCTTGTAAATACATTTCCTGATTCTTGTTGATAAACATAACCATCATATCCACCTGATATAACAGTCTCTTCACCACTAATAAAATCTGAATCACAGCTTGATACTTTAATCCCTTGAGTTTTAGAGTATTCAAAACCTAACTGTCCTGTATTAGGATTGTTCTTGATTACTGCTATTAATCCTTCTGAGGAGTTTTCATTTTGGTCATCACGAGTAGGATAGAATATTCTATACTGTGATTTATTTCTAATAACTAATGAGTTAATATTATGTGTTGTAATCTTATCTGTTTCTTCTTGTACTTGTTTGGAAATAGTTCCCAATTCAACGTCACCAATTCTGTCTGTACCTGCAATGGTCCTTAATCCATCAGGACCTAGAAAGATAATATCACCTGCAAATTCCTGAATACTTCTACCGTCTCGACAACCAATCTTTCTAGTGACAGGTTGTAATTGAAAGTTAGCATAAGAATCTCCTAGTAGTTTAAATATCTCATCATTACAGAATATAAATAAATTTTCACGGAAAACTTTAAGGCCAACAATAGGGGAGTCTACTCGTATCTCACCACCACCATTAGCTGTTGTAAAATCATTTGTAGCAAAAGGTGGCATAAACTTAATAGATTGTGAATTATTAGAATCACCTGAAAAAAATATATGATTCTTAAATATCTCTACAAACTTAAAGTTAGCACTACCTGTTGCATTAACATTAGTAACACTATAACTAGTATCTACTATTCTTGGTGTTGATGTAGCTGAACAAATAACAATCTTATCTGTACCATCGAAATTAAATTTTCTAAACTCATAGTTGTGTGTAGGTGTACCTAATCCTGTAACCAAAGAAGTCCATGAACCTGAACCACTTGATGCACGATGAATACTACCACCCCTTCCTGCTAAAATGACATCATTGAATACTGCAGAAAAGACAACACGTTCACTAGCTGAAGCTACTTGAGGTACAATGTTATCATTAAACTTTGTTGTACCTAATATTTTTTTATATCCACCCTCAATGTCAGGTTCAAAGTTTGTTAACTCTAAAGCCTCACCAGGTTGCATAGAGAATACATCTCTATTAAGTACTAGGCCTCCTCCAATACTAGCTGTAAAGGGTTGTGTCTGTGCCATATTATATTACCGTTAATACTGAAGTATCGCTTGTTGTTCTATTAGATGAATTAATATTTACTCTCGTATCTTTAACATAATCTTGTTTATTGAGTGTTTCTACTCTCATACGTTTAATACCTTGTTCGTATTCAGCATTAGCAATATTAGCCATAGGTACATCATTACGTAATTTATATAGATAATACTTTGCTCTATTGACTACTGTATCCGCAAACCTATCAGGTAAGTCTAGAGTATCTGTTGATGTTGATAAATCTGCATGTGTTTTATAATAATCATATTTGATAGTATACGCATCTGTATCAGGTATTCTAGATAGTCCAAATTTTAATGTGTCAGGTGTTCTATAAACATAACTAGGTTTACCATATTGTGAATCATCTACTACAGCATCAGAAGCTAATAGACCTTGTAAGAAAGAATCATAAGAAACATATTTTAAATAACTAGGAGTTTCACCTAGACTTACTTTAATATAATCAATATCTAAATTTGTAGAATCTGCATTAGCTAAACCAATATATATTGTGCTAGATGTAGGTGTAAAATCTGTACTATAAATTTTACCATTGCCGTAATCTGTAACACTAATAGTATTAGAAGATATTTGTGTACCACCTGAAGTTGTACCAATCTTTAATGTGGCAGAACTCCCTGATTCGCTAGGGTCTAACACTCTTACTGATATTTTATGTACTTCATTTTTAACAACACTAATACTTTGTGTTACCTCAGAGGCATTTAATCTTAGCCTACCATTACCATCTGAAGTAAAAGAAGGTGAGCCTGATACTGTTGTCCAACTAGATATGTTAGAATCAAAAGTAGGATTTGTTAATCTTTGTGTGGGAACTAATCGAAAGGAACTAAAGTTTGCTTTTCTAAATGCTGTAGGAAAAGTATACTCTTGTTGTCCTGCATAAGTAACTTGAGAACCCTCTACATATAGCCATGGCCATTCTACTTCAGAATTATATAAATCATTAACTGCTTTATTTATAAATCCTTTAACGGCAGTTTGTACTCCTCTACTATCACTAAAAGAAGCAGAAGTTAATTCTACTTCGTTGAGTTCTCTAAGTACATCATTAACTAAAGTTAAATATGTTGTTGTTCCTGCCATTGCTTTCCCTCTAAAGTTTTTGTTATTTTATCTATTTCAGGTTGTGTCATGCATACAACCATACTTTCTTCAATTGTTTCTACTGGGAATTGTTTTTCAATTTCCACTTTTAAATAATCTTTATTGTCATTAATATAATTAGCACAAGTATTTTGTTCAGAAAAATCTTCAAATCTAAATACAAATAATTTAGGAGAAGTGTGTTCTGCTAATAATATAACTAATACTATAAAAAATTTCATATTAAAAAGGGGGGTATTGAAACCCCCCTATTATCATTATTATGCAAATGTTGATGTCTGTGAATCAGTGTCGGCTAATGTGCCACCACCATCTAGAGACATAACACAAGCCCATACTCTTACTTTTGCATCAATTGCACCAGTACCAATTGTTAGTCTGATTGCATCTGCAGAAGCATAAGCATAGTTTGCATCAAGAGTAGTCATTTGACCTGCGGCGGCTACAGTTGCAGCAGCGGCATATTGGTCTGGGTCTACACTATCACCAACTGCGACAGTACCTGAGTTACCTGCGCCATCGGCTGTTAATACATCTACACCAGCAGCTAACACTAATGAGTTAGCAGGTACAGGAAGCACATCAAAAGTATCTCCAGTTCCATTTGTTGTAGATGAAAAATCTACTACATCAGAGATAACTCTTGGGATACTTGAACCCATTTTTGCTGGTATGTTAGTAGAAGTAATATTACTGTTATAATTTGTTGGCATTTTCTATTTCCTCCTACTATTAGTCTATTAAGACGTGTTCTGCAACAAGAGCTACGTCACGTAACACTTTTCTTCCAAACACATGTAAGCCTCTAACGACATCAGAGAATGAGTCAGAGTCTCTGATAACTTCGATTTTTGCAATGTGATTAGCTGTTGCAGTAGAAGACATATGTCCAGATAATACTTTGAAGTAGTTCGAAGTTGAACTTGCTGCAAAGTTATTTGTCATATATACTTCCATGTTCATAATCTTACCAGAGTATACTTTACCATTTCTCAATGGTGTAGCTGCTCCAGTAGTGTCATCCATAAGTTTTGATGAAGTTTGACCTAGTTGCTCCATAAACTCAGGTGAACCTAAGAACCATCTGTTCTCTTCAGGTACATCCTGTTTGTTTAATAGTCTAGCGTGTTTTGAAATTAAATCGACAGGGTCAATTTCGTTGCTATCAAAACCTACGTCTACTCCAGAACCATCAGAACCGATTACATGGTCAGGTGAACTTGCACTTGGACCTGCAAACATAGCTGCAATTACATTCTTATCGTACTCATTTTTAAGTGCATAAGCACCAGAAGAAGTTGCAACTGATTCAAAGTTAATGTGAGAATGTCTTTCCTCAATATCATCAACTTTAAATGCGAAAGCGTTTGCTTGGTCAACAACGAGTTGTAGCTGGTCATCGTTAATGTCTTGCGGATTAACAGCTGCTCCTCTTGTGTAAGCCTGAACAGAAACGGTAGGTTCTTTAATGATGTTTACAGTGTCGCCAAAGTTTTCAATCTCACCTGCATAGTCAGTATTTGTAATACCTTCTACAACAGATGCAGTTCTGAAAAACTTTTGGACTTTTTGGCTGTAGATAATTGGGCTAAAGTTACCGTTTGGTAAGTTAGCATATCCACTTGATTTAGTAAATGCCATCGTTTTTCTCCTTTTGTTTTTGTTTGTTATTTAAAGTTGTTATGATTTTTCTTATTTGATTCGACCTTCTCTATTAGCTATATCGATTTCTTTCTCTAACTTATCGTACTCACTTGGTTTTAACTTGCGAATTTCATCCCAAGTCCAAGTTTTCTTATCAGTAGGATTCTCACTAGGCTTAGTTTTAGAAACAGATTTTGCCGCTTCTTTCTTAGCATCGGAAGAAACCTTCTTTGTAGAAAGACCTCTATGATATTTGTATAAGTCAATCGCTGTAGCTGCTGCTGTTGGATTGTCTGTATTATCGTAGAGCCAAGATTGTACAGTAGTATCTTGAGAAGATGCCCACTCATGAAAATCAGAACTTTCTCTGATATCTTGAAAGTCGGGATGTTTCTTAGCAAGTTCTACTTCAGCTTTCTCTCTAGCAAGTCGAGACTGTTGTTTTTTTAATTGCAACATTTCCTCTTGTATTTCTTGCTTATTTTTAAGAGTAGCCTCTGAAGTAATCTGCATAACAGAATCATACATCTCAGGATAATCCTTACGCCATTCCTCTAACTCTTCTTTAGTTTTAAAGATAGGTTTAGATGCAATAGCTTCTCTTTCTTTCTTTAGTTTGAGAACTTCGTCTTTATGCTTAGAGACAGTCTCATCGTAATGCCGTTTTAAGTCATCATAACGCTTCTTAAATACAGCATCTTCTACTCCGACAGGGTGTTCATCTTTAGGTTTTTTCTCGTCAGATTCTTCCTTAGATTCTTCAGTAGCTGTCTTTTCGTCTTCCTTGTCCATTAAATTCCTATTAGGATTCTTGTATGGGTTTGGTGTTGCGATTTCTTCTGTTGCTTCGGAAACTTTTTCTTCTACAACTTCAGATTTCTTATCGTCTTCCATTTTATCTCCTTTGGGGTGCTGTTGGATTCAGGTCGCCCCTATATGCAGGGCCTCTATACGGAGGGTGGCTGCGTCATCATTCCCTGTCCTTGCGTAGGTGCAGGGCTTTCACTAGGTTGTGAAACTTGTTGTGGTTGAGTTTGTTCTGGTTTAGGTATTCTTGTTTCCATTATTACACCAAACTCAGGCCCAAAAACTTTTGACATAAAATTTCTAAATTCAGGAACATTTAATTGTGTAATTAATTGCATTTCTTGTTCACTAATATTTTGTAAATTTTCTGAAACTTTATCCCCCACTAAGTTTATTAATGGGTTATCTTTATCATCAATAGGAGCAGGAGTTGTTTGAACATCTGCACCCATCATACCTTGTCTCATTTCTTCTTCCATA
>VMHT01114587.1_pt1 | contig 10741 bp, 10 predicted proteins | sample 4693611 | NCBI WGS metagenome assembly VMHT01 (sample SAMN12280063, study PRJNA550983) | marine metagenome | isolation source: seawater sampled from same location over 5 years 0.02-0.2 micron viral filtrate | place: USA: collected off the coast of southern California halfway between the port... ... | reverse complement strand
CCCTTACCTGCTCTTATAAACTTCTTCATTTCGTCTATATGTTTTTTACTATAACTCTTACTATGAGTTTTAAATAAATCAATCTCTTCCTTCTTCAATGCTCTGGGTTTATTTAGTCGTCCAGTTTTTTTTTTATACATATACTATATTATAATATATAATTTTTGATAAAACTTTTTTTTAAAAAGTTTATTTATACATTATCACAATCCCATAAAAATTTACGACTGTAGTAGTTAGCACTCTCCTTATTATTTTTAGTTAATTTCCCTTTTGCTTTTATTCCAGCACTTCTTTTACAGTAGTTTATTTGTCTTTGTTTATCCTTATGTTGTGTAAAATCTTTCATCGAACTATCACCAAAATGTATTATATTTCCCTTAGGAGTTAATACCTTAAATTTTTTACCTTTTCTATCACTCTTGACTGGAACACCAATCTTCATATACTATATATATTAAAATAATTTTTTGAAGAAATTGCCTGTAGATTTAGCAACATTAGCAATAGCATTACCTGCCTTACTAAATCCCTTCTTAATATCGTTCTTATGTTTTATTATTTCACTAACACCAAAACCTAATGCTCCTCCAAGAAGACCTACACCAGCACCAATAGCAATTCCTACAGGACCAGCAGCAGATCCTAATTCTGCTCCTGTTAAGGCAGCACCTCCAATTAATGTTCCTGCTGCTACTCCCCCTCCTACAAATCCCCCAACTGTATCTGCTGCTGCTGCTTGTTCATCTTCATTACCACCAAGTTTTTTAACACCACTTGCTACTAATTTACCTGTTTCTGCTCCTGCTACATATCCTGCTGCTCCTGCTGCTATTTCAGGAGCAAATCCTACTGTAGTTCCTCCAAGAGCAGTTGTTCCTCCATACATTAATCCACCAGTTATTGCTCCTGATAGTGCTTCCCTCTTTACTCCAGTAATTGCTTGTTTTCTTGGTTTTCCATCAGGGTCGTCAGCAGGGTCTAAATAATCCAAGGCAGCGTCTGTTCCAAAACCAACTAACATACCTGCTCCCATTGATACAGGATTGATCGCCTCGCCAAAATGCTCTCTAAAACCAGCATTTTCTGTTGGGGTCATTGCCTGTCCTAAGTCATGAATATCATTAACACTATCTATATTATGATCGTTCATTATTTTAACTCTTCCTTGTCTATCAGTATTAGCAAAATTTGCTATTTCTTCTTTAGTTAATTTTTGGAAGTTTGGTGTTCTAATATCAACAAAATCACTTTCAGTAGTAGGTTCTGCCGCAGGTTCAGTAGTAGGTTTCTTTTTATCACCTTCTATCTTAGCAAATTCATCTTCTTGTGTTTCTCTTATTCTTACTTCTTCTGGTGTAGGTTTAATATCTAAATCTTGTCTATTAATAAATTTATTTAATTCAGGTTCAATTGTCTCTATTTCTGTTGGAGGACTTGCTCCTAATTTTCCTTCTATATCTTGTTTTTGTTTCATTGCTGTTGTTTTTTGTTTTGCTCCTAATTTTTTTTTCATTGATTGTTTTGCTTCTTCCTTCATTTGTAATTCCATTTGTTCGTCTAATGATTTTGCTTTTATTGTAGGTTTCTTACTTAATAATGATTTTTCTTCATCTGTGAAAGTTCCTCCCATTGCTTCCCAAAATCCAGTAGGTCCATCTCCTCCTTGAATATGTCTATCTCCTTTTATTAGTGGTTTTCCGTTAGTTAAACCTATGTCGTTATCACCAGAAAAATTTGTTTTACTGCCTTTTTGTAAATCAAATATATAGTCACTATAAGTTTTACCCTTTTCTATATATTGAGTTTTCATTGTATCTAATGTTGAATATTGTTGTGTTTTATGTGAGTTTTCTGCTACTTTTAAAAATGTATTTTCAATAGTAGTATTATCCATAGATACATTATTAGGATTTCGATTCTCAGTAAAATTATCATGTTTGTGTGCGTCAAAAGCATTTTTTATTGGATTAAGTCCTACATTTTTTTTTAATGGTCTTAATGACTTTACATTCCAATTTTCGTGATTAGCATTACTACTTACTGCTAATCCTAAACTTGTAGGGTCACCAGTTGTTCTTATTATAGTATGTTCCTGTGTAGTATTAGTAATACCTCTTGCTGTTTTAGTTCCAATAACAGGATTGAATGTAGTAGAAGGAACATCATATTTTTGTCCCATATAAATTGCCTTACCTCCACCTTTACTCGCTCCTCCAAAATGTTCTACACTACCATATTCATTTACAGCATTTTGATATTGTTGTTTTGCTTGTATAAATTGTGGATCTTCACTTTCAAAACCAGTTGCTATTCTAAAATTAGTTGCTAAATCTGTTTTACTTGGAGTTCCAGTAAATTGAGAACTTCTATAATGTATTTCTGTTTCATTAGTAGGAGTTCTAACAACAATACCTTCTTTATTAGATAAATTCCTATCAATTACATATCCACCAGTATCTTCTTGACTTTTTAAATATTGTTGTGCTGTTTCAAAATTATCATCAAACATATATCCTTTTTTACTTGCTTCTGTTAATTTTGCTCTTATCCTTTCTTGTGGTGTTAAATTCTCTGTATTAGGTTGTAATGCCCTTGCTAATTGAAGACCCTTTAACATATGTTCTCTATGTTCCTTGCCTTCTTCACTATCATCACCTTCACTCTCTAACTGATTAATAGCATCTTGTAAATCTTTAAATTTAGCACCAGTCTTTTTTTCTATTTGTTTTTTAATTAATTCTTTTGATTTATCACTTAATTCTTGTTTATTTTTTTCTAAATATTCTTTAATTTCTTGTTCTGTTGGTGCTATATCCTTTCCAGGTGTTGGTAAATCAGTAGATTTTTTAGTAGGGAAGATTACACTTTCATGTTTCTTATATCTTTTTACATAAGTATCATAAGGTAATTTTCCTCTATATTCACTTCTACTCAACATTTATATTATATATAATAAAAAAAAAATAATATATAATATATATGGACTTGATTGAATATTTACAAAGTTACAAAAAAGGAAAACCCTTGATGAGGAAAAAGGGTAAAAGAAAACCTGGTCGTCCTCGTAGAGCAAGAGGATACGGTGAAAGAAGTAGTAAATACAATAGTTCTAATAATCAATCATTTAATAATAATATGGAAAAACTATTAACAACAATTTTAGCAGCAGTAACTGTTAAACCTACACCTGAAAAATTAATGGAAGGAACTACATATAATCCATTAGGAGCAAGAATAGGAGAACGAGAAATGTTTAGTAGAATGTATAACAGACCAGATTTAGAAGATCAATTTACTATGGATGAAAAAAAAGGAATTAGAAAAGCAATAAAAGCAGAAGAAGAAGAAAAAGACCCTGAAAAAATAGAACAACAAAAAGTATTTATATTTAATACTACACAAGATTTTGATGCGAAGTTTAAAGAGATATTAGATAAACAAGAAGATCTTTATGCTGACTTAGGACAGTTAGTAGATTATGATCCTGATCCAAAAGAGAATATCCCTTTATCAACTGAAGCAGCAAGAAATTTTAGACAAGCAAATTTAAAAATAAAAGAAGAGGTTGTAGCACAATCATTAAAATTACAAGAGTTATTAAATGACGCAGAAGATTTAAATGATTATAAAGATTTATTAAAAAAACATAATGAATTAATAAGTAAAACAACAGAAAATTTTGCGAAAATTGATAATGATATAGCAGAACAACAAAATAGAACAATAAATGATTTAAAAGAAGATTTAGATTCTTATGGTGATGAATTAATGGATGGATTACAACTTGGAAGAGACTATGTAGAAAAATTCCAGGTAGAATTAGCAGAAAATATAAAATTGAAAGAAGAATTAGAAGCAACAAGAGCAAAAGCAAAAGATATAGTAGCACAACAAGATTTCCAGCGTTTTGGTATATTAGGACAAGAAATAAGAGGTAATATTCAAGACAGATTAGTAGCAGAACAAATAGATGAAATTACAGATCAAACTGAAAGAGAATTAATTGCTGAGACAGAAGCAGAAAAAAAATCTGGTGTTCTTGGTGTATTAGGAAGGGATGTATTATCAGGTATTAGACAACGAGTAGATACAACAGACCGTTCAAAAGCAGAAGCAAGATTAAGAGGAAGATTATTAGAAGAAGGAAAAAGAGCAGATAGAGCAGAAGAATTATTTGATATGGGAGTTGTAGAAAAACAAGCAGCAATTAGAAAAGGTTTAGGACAAGAAATATTAAGTAGAAAAAGAAAAAGTTTTATTGGAGAGTTGAAAGGTGATATTGATGAATTATTTACTCGTCGTGAGAAAGAAAGAAAATCAGATCAAGAATTTTTTAGAAGAGAAAAAGAAGATTTAGAAACATTATTAGAACGAGAAGAAGAAGCAGGAGAACAACAACAGGAACAAATATTTGAATTAGAACAAGAAACAGAAAAACAAAAAGGAGCAATTACAAGAGCATTAGGAAGAGAAATAGTTGGTAGAAAAAAAGAATATTTTAAGGAATTGGGACTTGTAACACAAATAACAGAAGCAAACCAAGGAGCAATACAAGCAAAACGAGCACATAATTCATTACTTGAAAGAGTTGATAAGGCAGAACGACAAAAGGAAAACGCACAAGCACAATTAAGAGGATTAAAACAATATGCTGATAGTTTGAACGACCAGATATTAGCAAGTGGAGAAAAAGGAATAACAGCACAACAACAATATTTTGATAGAAAAATAGCAGACATGGAAAATAATTTAAGAATGGAAAAATCAATAGGATTAGATCTAAATTTAAAATTAGCAAAAAGTGAGGCAAACGAACAAGCACTAAGAAAACAATTAATAGAATTAGAAACTGAAGTAGATAATCAAGCAGCACGAGAGTTAGAAAGAACAGTTAGTGGATTAAGTGATATTTAAAATATTTTATATATATTATGGATAAGATAGAAGAAGAAGAAAATAAGGTTGAGAAAAAAAGAAAGAAAAAGGTAGTAGATGAGAAGAAGTTAGAAGCACGATATCAATATTATGGTGTATTTCCAAATGAGTTTTTATTTGAGTTTTATAATCTAAAAAAAAAATAAGTTATATATTATATGGATTGTGTTAGTGTAGTTAGAGATACAGAAGATATAATTGAAGAAATAAAAAATAATGTAGCAATGCCTAATTTCTTAAAAATTAAAACTTATAAAGATTATCTAATAAATGAAAAAAAATATTATTATCCTGATATGTTATTAGATTGGGTAGCAAGAGAACATTTAGGATTACAGAGAACAGAAGAAGAGTTAGCAACAATGAGAAAGGAATATTTAGATAAAGTAAAACAAATAGAAGAAGAAGATAAAATTGGTGAAGAACAATGTAAAAAAATAGATGAAGAACATAAAATAATAATATAAAAAAAAAAAAAAAATTTTTTTTATTTTCTGGGGAATTTGGAGACTTTTTTTTTGCGCTGCGACAAGCGAGTTTCGAAGGTATAAAATTACAATTGATCTAAAATATAATTCATTTTTATTTCTTCTGTATATATAATTTCATCCTTCTTAATATAAGGAACATTAATCATATCTCTATTTTTTTTTTAGTTTTAATAGGTTGTGGTTTATTTAACTTTTTTAATTCACTTCTTAATTTTTCTATTTTAGTCTTCATATATATAATACTTTTAAAAAAATATCACATAATATTATATGATAAGGTTAGGTAATCCTTATAAAAAGGATACAAAACAAACTCCTATTGAAATGTTATTAGCAAGAATGAAACAATCACAGGCAGAAGAAGCACAAGAAGATGTAAAAGAAAAAGTAGATAAACAATATCAAATGTTAAGAGCAGGAAATACAGCAGTAATGTTAAGAAGATTACATAATGATAAAACAAGTGGAGAATTAAGTAATATAAGTAGTAAGACACAATTAACAACAGATTTAGATAATCAAGGTTTAATGAAAATAAAAACTAAAAGTCAGTTTCAAGAAGAAGCAGAAAAACAATATAATAAAGATTTAGCACAACGCAATATAGATTGTAATAGAGGAGCATTAACTGCCTGTGGATATGTAAGTAAAAAAAAAGAAACAATAGATAGTATAGCAAATGACTTAGCAATTCAACATAATAAAAAAGCAACAGATTTTAATAATAAATTAAAATTACAACAAAGTAAAAATCCATTAACAACAAGTAGTGATGTGATAGTAGATCCTGAAACAGGTAGAATCGTAAATAATCCAGTAGTGATAAATTTACAAAATCAAGAAAAATTAAAACAATTAATAGAACAAAGAACAAGTAGCGATGCTTATAAATTAGGACAACAAATGAAGGAACAAGAACAAAATATAATTAATATAGGAAATCCTAATGTAGCAAGTGATAAACCAACTAATACAGGTTTAATTAAATACGGACAATTTATGTTACCTCAATCAAAAATAAATGAATTAGAAAAAACAAAGAAATCTAATCCAACATTATATTATCAAGAATTAAGAAACCTTGCTTCACAACCAAAACCAAAACCAAAATCTAAATTAACACCATTACAACAAAGAAGTTATAAGGATATACAGAGAGCATTTGAAACAATACCAGCAAGTAATGTTGATAAGATATTTACATCCTAAGCGCAGCGCAAAATTTTGAAAGTCTGTGGAGGTGGAAAACAGAAAAATATTTTTTTTTTTTTTTATTTTATATAATAGGGATGCCGCATGAAAAGACACGTGGTGATGTCTTCATAGCAATAAGAAGTAGAGATTTAATTTCAACAGCACAACAAGATTATAATAATAGTGGTAGATTTATTTTATTTGAAAATTTAATAGCAAGTGAAGATGAAGTTTTAGGAGTATCACTAATATCAGCAACTATACCAAATTCCTTCTACAATCTATCAAATAATAATTCAAATAATAAAATAAAATTTAAGGAAACTGGTGATACAGACTATAAAATATTAACAATACCAAGTGGAAGTTATGATATATTAGAATTAAGTAGTAAGGTAAAAGAATTATTAGAAGCAAATTCAACTAATACATTAGTATATACATTTGATTATGATGTAATAAATAATACACTTAATATAAAAAATAGTAATCCAACAGTATATAATACAACATTTGATTTTACAATAGAAAATAGTTGTAGAAGGTTTTTAGGATTTAAAAGTCAAGAAATAAGTATAACAACTACTGACGGAATAACAAGTGATAGGGCAGTAGATATAACAGATACAAGAAATAGTATATATATAAGATTACCTAATTTATCAAATAGTAAAGTAATAGAAAGTAGTTCAGGCAAATTTAGTAATATTATAGCACAAGTTCCAGTAGCATTAAGTAGAAATAGTTTTTTTGTATTTGAACCTCCAACAGAGTTTATATGTGAATTATCACAGAAACAAATAAATAGTATAGATGTTAATATAACTTATCAAGAAGAAACAGAAGCAGTAAATTTTGAAAATGCTGATTGGGAAATAAATTTAAAAATAACATTTTTCAAATCTCACCATACACATGATAAACAACGAGAATATCACCATTCATTAGAAAAACAATTAAGAAGAAGAGTAGAAGAAACACAATCAAGAATACTACAAGATCATCAAGACCAACTCCAGTTAAATGAATTTATTAATAAGAAATTAAATGAAATAAAAACATAAAAAAATATAATATATAATATATAATGAAAGCAATTCAAAATTACTATTATCTATATATTAATAGTGACGATAATATTACAGGGAATGTTAATTGTAAAAATATAAATTTCAATATGGATAGTGTTTTACAGTCTGCTCCTAATAGACAATATATAGAAAATCAAGCATATTGTTATGTAAGATTATGTTATTTTGCTATTGATTTAGCACCTGATAATGCTAATATAGGAACAACAACTACAATACAATTAAGAGTAGGAGGAACAATATTTCCTAATACATTTGAAACTTCACCATTATCATCAACTAATGCTCGTAATTTAGGTTCAAGTAATATTTTAGGTCTAATTCCAACTGGTAGGGAAGACGCAACAGATTTCAATAGTTTATTTTTATATTCTAATACAGATTATGATAATACTTATGTTGTAATGGGAAATATATTTAAAGGTCAATTAAATTTACAATTAACAGACCAAGACGGAACAGCATTAGCAGATACATTAACAAATAATATAAGTTACAACATGAAATTGGAAATATATTTTCCAGAAGATCCAGCATTTAATTTTGATAATAATAAAAAAGATTTATTAATAAATTAATTAAATACTAATTAAAATTTAATTTAATTTTTTTTTTATATTTATATAATATAAATATGGAAGATAATTCAACTACGCCGATTGAAATGAGACTAAGTGATGTTCCAGGGATGCCATCCCCTGAACTTGAACTCACATATGTAACTGCTATTCCTATGAATGGTTCTACCTTCACAGAAAATCAAGAAGTTCGTATTGGACTAAATGTGCCGCAAGATTGTTTTGTTGATCTAAAACGAGCATATTTAAAATATAAAATTAATAATACAGGTGCTGCTCCAGTATTTTTAGACCCCTTAGTTGGAGGTGCTGCTGTAATTGATAATTGGAGAGTAATTGGTGGAACAGGAGCATTACTTGAAGAAGTAATCCACTATAATACATTTTATGCTGCTATGACTGCTAATAAAAATGTTGATGTAGTTTCTACTATTCACCATTTATATGAAGGTGCTTCTAAGCGTCCAGGTAAAGCAGAGAAGGTAGAGACAGGAACTGCTGATTTAACTGGTGTTGGTTTAACCTCAATTACTAATGCTGAAAGCAGAATGGTTACTCACCGTCCTCAGTCTGCTTTTTTCAATGCTGATAGATATATGCCCTTAGGTTTTACTCAGGGACTTACTTATGTCTCTATGACCTTATCACAGAATACTACTGCTTTTATTTCTCAGTCAGGAACTAACGCTGCTACCTACAGTTGTAGTGAATTTGAATTACATTTACCAATTCTTAAACCAGGTCCTGAATTTGCTTCTATGTTCCGTTCTGCTATGTCCTCAGGTGTTCCTATCCAGATCCATTCTGTTGGAGTTCAAAATTCTCAACAGGCAATTCCTGCCTCTACAACAGGTGAAAATACATTAACCTTCTCTACTCGTAAAAGGTCTGTTAAATCATTAGTAAATTCTTTAAGACTTAGCACTGCTGTAACAAGTTCCCTTGCTAATTCTGTATCAGGATTTATGAATTGTGATATAAGTGAGTATAATTATTCCGTTGGAGGTATGCGTATTCCAGCACAGAGGATTAAAGTAAATACAGATGCTAATGGAAAAGACGCAGGTGAAATACTTGCTAATCAGCAATTAGCACTCGGTCATTATTCAAGTGATTTAAGAGGTATTTGTTCTATTGACGCAAGACATAATGCTGACCCTGTTGAAACCTATTTAATTGTTGATGAAAAAACAAGCAAGGAAGGAGGAAAAGCATTATTCAGTCTTGATCTTGAAAGTTATAACGCTGCCTTTGCTGGTAAGAATTTAGCAGGTCAGGGATTACCTCTTGTATTCCACGCACAGACTGGTGCTAAGGGAATTCAAAATCAAGCAGCAGGTGCTGTATTATGTGACTTATATGTTATACACGATGTAGTATATGTATTAGACGGTATGACTGGAGTAATTACTGCTAACTCTTAAATATATAAAAAAAAAATATAATATAATAATAAATGAAGAAGAAGAAAAAAAAACTTACAATGAAATATATTTTAGAAGAGATAGAAATAGCAAATATAATATTAGACGAGATAGATAAGGCAAATGGAGGTAATCCAGAAGCAAAAAAACAAGCAAAAAAAAATTATTTTACAAGTGAGATTGCCCCACTAATACATGTTTTTAATACTAAATAATTCGCAGCGCAAAATTTTAAACCTTCATAGGAATTCAAACTTAATAATAATTTTTTTTATTTTTTTACTCCTACACCGTTAGCATATCAACATAACGACATTTTCGTTCTGTTGAGAAGACTACTTCACCATTTATATATTGATAAACACCGTTAGCATATTCTCTATCTCTCATAGAATATACTTGATATTCAAATCTACCTATCTTAAATTCAAACCTATCCTTATTCACTTGAACCTTTTTTGCTGGGTCGTTATGTTTTCTAAATTTAATAGTCTTAGGACATATCTTCTCAACAATAAGTCCCTCGTTGATAGAAGAACAACCAACAAATACAACTGAACCAATAGGTAATTTATCCATAGGTATTTTATCATATACCTCGTTATCCATATCTACTAATTTTTGTGTATCGCTTTCAATATATACCTTATTCATTTTGATAGTCGCTTTTATATTATTTATAGGGTTTGTAATTAACTTATCATATGAATTCTCGTCAATAGCACCCTTATTAAAATAATAGTCCAAATTAGGAAATACTTGTTTAAGTTCTATTGTCCTATCAGCACGACTATTTAAACTTGCGTATATTTCAATATTTAAATTATGAATTTTATAAAACTTCTCCCAGAATTCGTCTTGTAGAATATCGTGTATATTTTCATACATATTAAATTTTTCCATATCCAATTGTAGTGACCCTTTACTTCCATAAATATTTTCAAATACAAGTCTATCATATTCAAAATATTTATCTAATTCACCTTCTACAAAATTCAAAGGAAGTATATTATACTTCTTGAAAT